>Ga0194118_10003139_pt1 | contig 19725 bp, 17 predicted proteins | sample TA2MahsurfametaG_2_FD_148662 | JGI IMG/M metagenome (GOLD analysis project Ga0194118, IMG submission 148662) | Freshwater microbial communities from Lake Tanganyika, Tanzania - TA2015013 Mahale N5 surface | ecosystem: Environmental > Aquatic > Freshwater > Lake | place: Tanzania: Lake...
CAGCATGAGATGGCCTTCAAGAAGATAATTCAGAACGCAACGATTGGCGAAAAAGCCACGGGCATCATTGACGATGATCGGTGTCTTGCTGATCAACCGCGAATAGTCAAAACCAACTGCAAGCGCGCGCTCACTTGTCTCTTTGCCTTTGATCAATTCAACGAGCCGCATTTTATCAACCGGTGAGAAGAAGTGAATTCCAAGAAAATCATTTTTATTTTTTAACGCCTCAGCCAATTCAGAAATCGGCAAGGTTGATGTGTTTGAAGCAAGAATGGCGTTAGGGTTAAGATGGATTTCAATCGTTGAAAGCGTTTTCGCTTTAAGTGCCGGATCTTCAAATACAGCTTCAATGACGAGCTCGCATTCCGAGAGTGTAGAATAACTGTCAGCTGCGATGAGATTATTTGCAGTTTCGCTTTGAGCAACATCTTCTGGCTTTGTTTTCAGACGTTTTGCGATTGTGGCAAGCGCTTGATCACGGCCCTTTAGAGCAAGATCAATGGTCTGATCAATCATAATGACTTTCAAACCCGCCAGCGCCGACACGCTGGCAATCCCTGCGCCCATAAAACCTGTGCCGACAATACCGATTGTTTTTAATTCCGATTTTTGAATTGATGCCGGGCGGCGCGCACCTTTGTTGAGAGCCTGCGTTGACACGAAAAGCGAACGCACCATGGATTTGGCTTCGGTGGTCCGAAGGATATTGGCAAACAAACGGTTTTCAATTTTCAGTCCAAGATCAAACGGAACCTGCAAACCTTCATAGACCGCCTGTAACAATGCGCGGGCTGCCGGATAATTGTCGTATGTTTCCTTCCTGCAAATGGCGCTTGCCATCGGCCACACCATCATTCCGCCTTTGGAATAAACAGGACCTGAGGGAAGTTTATAATATTCACGATCCCAAACTTGAACAGCGGAGCCGCCGGTCAAAATGAAAGCTTTCGCTCGCTCAATGAGTTCACTTTTTTTGGCTATGGCATCAACGAGTCGATATTTGAGTGCTGTTTCTGAGTTAATAAGGTCACCCTTAAGCATCATCAAAAGTGCGTCAGCGGTCTGCGCGAGGCGCGGCATACGTTGCGTTCCGCCAGCGCCAGGGAATATACCAATTTTTATTTCAGGTAACCCGACTTTACTTTTAGAATCATCAACCATCACGCGATAATGGCAGGCAAGTGCCAATTCGAAAGCGCCGCCAACACATGTACCATGAAGAGCGATTGCAAAGACTTTGCCGCAAGTTTCAAGCTTGCGATAAATACGACTCATATAGCTTGAAGCGGAAATGAGGGCTTTGGTATCCGCGCTTGTGATTTCGTTTCTACTTTTCGATTGTGCCTGATCGATGAGTTTATTGATGAGACCGATATCAGCGCCACCAGAAAAACTATCAGCTTTGCTCGACGAAATCACACAGCCCTTAATGGCATCTGTTTTGGCAACATAATCCACAACTTGATCGAGCTCATCGAGTGTCTTTTCAAGAAAGACATTCATTGACTTTTCAGGCATGTCCCATATGAGATGTGCGATCTGATCTTGATCAATATCATAACGGAATTGGGTCAAAGTAGGAGCCATAATGTTTTTCCCTTAAACCCGCTCGATAAGTGTGGCTGTGCCCATACCGGCACCAATGCATAATGTAATCAATGCACGCTGTTTTTGAGTGCGCTCAAGCTCGTCAAGTGCCGTTCCTAAGATCATCGCGCCCGTTGCGCCAAGCGGATGTCCCATCGCGATGGCGCCCCCGTTAGGATTCACTTTTTGAGGATCAAGATCGAAGGCTTGAATGTAGCGAAGCACTACAGAGGCAAAAGCTTCATTTACTTCAAAGAGATCAATATCATTGATCGTATAGCCTGATTTATTAAGAAGCTTCTTTGTGACATCGACGGGACCAGTCAGCATCAAAGCGGGATCAGATCCGATATTGGCGAAGGCTCGAATTCTTGCACGCGGTTTTAAACCCAAGCGTTTACCGATATCAGCCGAGCCGATAAGCACAGCAGCTGCGCCATCAACAATGCCAGATGAATTTCCAGCATGATGGACGTGATTGATAAATTCGACATCAGGATGCGCTTGCAAAGCCACTGCGCCAAAGCCGCCTTGTTCGGCGAGTGTCGCGAATGAAGGCTCTAAACCTGCGAGTGTTTCAACTGTCGTCGTGGATCGTATATGTTCATCATGATCAAGAAGAACAAGGCCATTCACATCCGTCACAGGCGCGATTGACTTGATAAATCGTTTATCTTGCCAGGCTTTCGAGGCGCGCTTTTGACTCTCGGCCGCGTAGAGATCAACCGCGTCGCGATCAAAACCATATTTTGTTGCTATCAAATCTGCAGAGATGCCCTGAGGCATGAAATAGGCGGGAATCGCAATCGACGGATCAACAGCCCAAGCACCCCCCGAAGCTCCGATGCCAACGCGGCTCATGGATTCAACACCGCCGGCAATCGCGAGATCTTGTTGCCCCGCAATAATCTGGCTCGCAGCAAAATTGACGGCATCGAGTCCCGAAGCACAAAAGCGATTGATCTGCACGCCAGGGACAGTCACGCCATACCCCGCCACGAGGGCTGCCGCGCGAGCAATATCGCCTCCGGCTTCGCCAACAGGGTCGACGCAGCCCAAAACGACATCATCGATCAAAGCATGATCGAAAGCGTTGCGCTGGTTTAGGGCTTTGAGAACATGGGCCGCGAGCGCGAGGGCGGTGACTTCGTGCAAGGACCCGTCTGGTTTACCGCGGCCGCGAGGCGTTCGCACTTGATCATAGATAAACGCTTCGCGCATTGTCCCTCCGGCTCGTTCCAGTCTCACTGTCCCCTTTGGGGGACAGTGTATTAGGAACCTACCCCCGAGGGAGAGGGGCATCAATGAATAAGCCGTGATCGATTTCAGGCGGTGCGTTGCATCGACTTCAAGCGGCTGATTGCTTTGTCGATTTCAGCCTTCTGGTGCTCGAGCTGGGTCAATTGCTGCGTAATTTGCGTTTTTGTCAGCTTCAAAGCCTTCGGCTTGCCGCCGCTGTCTTTACCCATCAAATCGAGAATTTCTGTAAGCGTGAAGCCAAGACGCGTGGCATTGATGACTTCCTGGACACGAGCGCGGGCCGTCTCATTATAAAGACGGGTCAAACCCGAACGCTTCGGCTTAATGAGGCCCCTGTCTTCATAAAATCTCAGAGTGCGAAGGGTAACACCAAATTCCCGGGACAAATCACCAATCGTGTAGAAATGCTCATCATGTTTTCCCACCTTGGCTTTTTTGGCTCCCGCAGCGCGGGCGGTGGAGGAACGCTTTGCTAATGCAGACGCTTTTGGCACTGGACTACTCCTAACAAATATAACTTAAAGACACAACAAAAGCCAACACACGCTAGGGATTGTCTGATTTTTCCTTTACGTCAACTAAAAATTAACTATGTTCATAATTGACTTCAGGTAGTCGTTCTTCGGCGCGGAGGATCGTTTCGTAGTGATTTTTTTGAGCATTTTCATGACCAAAGGTAAGATAATACGCCCGCCCTTCGCCGGTTAATCTCAAACTGAGATAGAATTTACCTAAAATTAACCTTGAAATTCCAATAGTTTAAAAGATTTTCTGGGTTTGGAGGCCAATCCTGAAGGCGTCCATCGCGAGCATGGTAGCAACCGAGGTACCTATGTCAGAACCCGTGTCTACACCAAAGAGTTCGGGGACGATTTCAGGTTTTAATACGACACGAATGCATAGCTCTATTGACCTCGAAGCAGTATCTGCCGCGTCTTTATCCGCGTCGAAAACTCGCGAAATTGATCATTTCGAATCAGCTTATCGCGTTCTCGAGCACTTGCGACGTCGAATTGGTTAGCTCTACGGAACAAGTAATTATGGTCAAACTTTATCGCGCGTGGGGTTGGTCCTTATTACACTTGAAGCCTGCATCGCGCGCTTAAATCTGGGACATCAAGCGATTAATCAATCACCTAGTCTTATGGCAATTATTCGTGAAATTGATAAATGTTGCGTGGTGATCGAAAATGAAACAAAAATCAAAAACAGTGAAAAAGAGTCGGATTGGTCTCCTCTAATCAAGCTTCTTGAAAATGATAATTCAAGCCATGCAAAATCACGCGAACCGATCGAACATCTCATCGATATTCTACTGCAACAAATTGCTAAATTGACCGTTGAGAAAAAAGAGAGACACCAGGGTCTGACGGATCAAGTGACTACCCTGCGTGATCTTCAACTTTCAGAGAATAGAAAACTTTTTGCCTCCCTCGGCGCACTGCACGCAACGATCGAACGATGTATCGATCGACTATCGCGTGTTGAATATGGTCTTATGGAAGCGCGCAGCATTGAGACCAGTTCAGCCATCGCCAATTGGCCGCAGAGCATGCAAAGTGTTAGCCTTGCTATTGGTACAGGCGATGAGCCGCCGCCGCTATCGATTGACCCTCGCCGCGCGCTGGCAATCGCTCGGGGAGCCGGTAAAAATGCTGGCGTAGATCCAACGAAAATCCAATAACGAGCTAAAAAGACCCTCAAAGGTTGCGAAGCGGTTGTTTTTTCTGGCATTCGTAATCCTGAATAGAGTCAGGAGGGCGACGTGACGATCAATTGGATGGAATTTTCGCCGATAGAGAGCTTTGCCGGCGGATTATTGATCGGGTTGGCCGCGGCCGTGTTTATTCTCTTCCATGGCCGGATCATGGGGGTGAGCGGAATTGTGGGTGGTCTTTTGCAATCATCAAAAGCGGATCGCAGCTGGCGGCTCAGTTTTCTGGCCGGACTAATCCTCGCCCCACTCATCGCAAAATTTGCAGGAATCGCCCCTGCCATTCGAATCGAGCAATCGATGATTTGGCTGGTTGTGGCAGGACTTCTTGTCGGCTTCGGAACAAGCCTAGGTAGCGGATGCACGAGCGGACACGGCGTCTGCGGGATCGCGCGACTGTCTCCCCGTTCCATCACTGCTACAATCATCTTTATGGCATTCGCGATGCTCACTGTGTGGCTGATGAATAAAGTTCAGGCGGGTGCGTGATGATAAAAAGAGTCGGTGAATTTCTTGTCGGATTGATTTTCGGCTTTGGACTTTTGCTCAGTGGCATGACAGATACTGCGAAAGTTATCGGCTTTCTTAATGTTACAGGCGCGTGGGACCCCTCGCTCGCTTTCGTAATGGGCGGTGCGGTTCTCCTCTCCTTCTTTGCCTTTCGAGTTTCGAGAAATTGGAGGTCGAGCCTGTTTGGACGAGTGATCATTCTCTCTGATCTCAAAATGATCGACATGAAACTCATCATCGGAAGTGCCATATTTGGAATCGGTTGGGGACTTTCAGGGTTTTGTCCGGGACCCGCCATTGCATCGCTTACGAGCGGTGAAATCAAATCATTCATTTTTGTCGCAGCAATGCTGATCGGAATGGGTCTTGAGACATTGTCGCAGCGCATGCGGCAGGTCGCTTGATATGTTCGACATCATCCTCCCGATTGCGGGCGTTTTGGTAAATGTGGCTGTCATCGCCGGCATCGGACTTCTTATCGGCATCATCTCTGGACTGTTTGGTGTCGGTGGCGGCTTTCTCATGACGCCGCTTCTGATTTTTCTCGGTGTGCCTCCAACAATTGCGGTTGCAACCGGCTCAGCTCAATTGGTGGCTTCTGCAAGTTTTGGAACCACGACTGCCTGGCGCGCTGATCTAATCGATAAAACACTAACGATCTATCTGTTGATCGGCGCGATGACAGGGACTGTCCTTGGTATAGGTATTTTCAATCTTTTAAATAAAGTGGAACAATTCGATCTTGTTGTCGGTTGGTCTTATGTCATTCTTCTTGGTAGCATCGGTGCCTTGATGCTGATAGAAAGTATAAAATCTTTCCGTACAGCATTACAAAACGATATCGACGAAAAACCCGCTACAAATCGGCTCCATCAATGGTTATCTCGTCTTGGATCGCAACGCTATTTCCATAAATTTGATGTTTCGATCAGCCTCCCCCCCCTTCTCCTTCTCTCTATCTGTATTGGTTTGATCGGTTCGGTCTTGGGTGTCGGCGGCGGTTTTATGTTTGTGCCGGCTTTGATTTATTTTTTCCAATTACCGACTCGCGCCGCCGTGGCCGCGTCTCAAGTTCAAATCTTTTTCACGATGATCATCGCAACAATTCTTCACGCAATTTATAATCACGCGATTGATCTTGTTCTCGCCGTTCCGCTCATTATTGGTGGTGTATTCGGGGCGCATATCGGCACAGTTATCGGACATTATGTTAAAGGAGCCCGCTTTCGATTGACTTTGGCATTGCTGATTATAGGCGTCGCTTTGAGATTTTTATATTCCTTGGTCAGCGCTTTCTTTTCTCAAAAGCAAGATTTGGTCACTAACAAAATATCTTTGTCAGCGCTACCCCCTTGGGAGGGATGGATTGCACTCGTCGCTCAACATAATTCTTTTCTTTATGGAATAGCGACGGCTTTACTCGCGGTACTTGCGGGCTTTGGTGCCTCATTTATTTTTGGCCTAAAAACGTCGCCCAATTAATCAGCTAAGAGGCTTTTCACTCCGAGATTATACAGTCGGTCTCGTCCCAAAATGACGACGCGCCGATCCTCTGTCGACATAAATCCTTTATATATCGAGTCGAGACAGTTTAATCCGCCACTCAAAGCACCCATGGCTGGAAGCACACATTGCATTTTAGAAAGATAAAAACAACGGCGTCTGATTACGCGTCCCTTGAGCTTTACCTTTGCAACCGGGTGTAAATGTCCGCATATTTGAGGAAGATTTTCATTTTCAACAGGTTCGTGACGAAACACGACACCGTCAATAATTATTTCCGAGTAAAATGAGAGACCGTCGACCTCCAAGATAGATTCGTCATGATTGCCGATTATAAAATTTGTTTGGCAGTTTGTAATGATGTTTCGAAGGATATCGCGATCTTCTCTTTGCATACGGGATGGCCCGCGAGAATCATGCCACGTATCACCGAGGCAGATAAATTGATCCGGTTGATATTTTTTGATGATATTTTGTAGCCGAATAAGCGTATCACGCGAATCGAAAGGTGGGAGAGCTGATCCTCTCTTTTCATGGAGCGTTGTTGCCTTTTCAAAATGGAGGTCAGCTACGATCATAATTTTATGTTGAGGCAAATAAAGCGCGCCGCTACGATCCATTTGAATGGCGAGATGACCAATATGAAACAGTGAGTCTTGATGTGGTCTCATTTGAATGAAGACAAAGCCTCAGCAAGATAATCAGCTTCGGCTTCAGCAAGAAGAGCTTCAACACCTTCGCCATAGACGGCTTCGCGACCGATCTCCAAAATCATCGCGATCGACAACGGTGATAATTTTTCTAGATTTTTGAAAATAATATTTCCCGATAAGCGTTTGAGTGTTTCATTGAGTCGCGTAAGGTCAAGCATTTCATAAGCTGCGTCTGCGCGCGCTGCTTCAAGAAGAACATGGTCCGGCTGGTAGCGACGCAGAACGTCATAAATCAAATCGGAAGAAATTATCAGACTCCGCGTTTTTCGTCTTTCGCCAGGCAACTGCTTCTCAATCAGACCCGAAATGATTGCACAATTGCGGAATGCCCGCCGCATAATCGAGCTTTCCTCAAGCCACGCCTCGAGATCATCGCCTAACATATCTTCCGCTAAAAGCTTGCTCAAGACATGGGGATTTTGTTCAATGGCTGCTCCCATATCTTCGACGGCCCAAATGGCTAGGCCATAATCATTACAAACGAAACCGAGTGGTTTCAGATCTAACCGCTCAAGGCGCTTTGTCAGTAACACTCCCAAAGTCTGATGCGCGAGACGTCCTTCAAAGGGATAAAGAACCATATAGAATTTCCCGCGTTCAGGAAAACATTCGACGAGAAATTGGTCTTTCTTCGGTAGAATTGATTTGTCCTTTTGCCACGACAGCCATTCGGAAACTTCTAAGGGCAAGAGCGTCCAGGATTTCGGCTGTGCAATGATTTCACGCACACGCTTTGCGAGATAAGTGGATAATGGGAGGCGTCCACCCGAATAGACAGGGATTTTAGGTGATGATGATTGCGACGCACGGGAAACAATAACTTCATTTCTTTGAAATGATTCAAATTTCACAACTTCGCCACCAAAAAGAAACGTATCGCCTGGAACGAGATTTTCGGCAAAATAATCTTCGATTTGACCAAGTTTGCGACCGCTTGCGCGAATTTGACCCGAACCACTTCGATAGCCGAACTTAACAGTGATCATTGTGCTTTCGATGATCGTACCAATATTCATGCGATATCTAAGGGCCACTTTATCATGACTGACACGCCAAATATCGTCCGATCCTTTTTTCAACCGTGCGAAATTGTCATAAGCGCGAAGCGCATATCCCCCGGTTGCAACGAGATCTAGAACGCGATCAAACCTCTCACGATCCAAATGACGATAAGCATAAGCACTGATGACCTCTTGATAAAGAGCATCTGCGTTAAATCCACCGGCACAGGCTATACCCAAAATATGCTGAGCCAGAACATCAAGGGATAGAGTTCTAAGCGCCGAAGTATCTTGTTCTTTATCGGCAACAGCGCCAAGCGCAGCTTGGCATTCAAGCGATTCAAACCGATTGGCAGGAACAAGAAGCGCCACAGAGGGTTCATCGAAACGGTGATTTGAACGCCCGATCCGTTGCATCAACCGGCTTGATCCTTTTGGGGCTCCCACATTGATAACGAGATCAACATCACCCCAGTCGATACCGAGATCGAGCGTGGCTGTACATACAATTGCTCGCAATTTTCCATTGGCCATTGCCGCTTCGATTTTTCGTCTTTGTTCCCTATCGAGTGAACCGTGATGAAGCGCGATGGGTAATCCTTGATCATTGATTTTCCAAAGCGCTTGAAACACGAATTCAGCCTGCATCCGTGTGTTTACAAAGACAAGTGACATTTTATGCGCGTTGATCGCGCCGTAAATTTCTACCATTGAGGAGAACGCGGTGTGACCGGCAAGCGGCAAGCGGGTCTCGGAGGTGAGGATGCGGATATTAGGCTTTACGCGTTCTTCGACCTCGATCAGTTTTGCGAATTTATTGGAAGAAGATTGTGAGACAAGATACGCACAAAGTTCATCCTTGTTGCGCACCGTTGCCGAAAGTCCAATGCTTACAAAAGTCGGCGCATGGGCGCATAACCGCGTGAGCGCTAGGGAGAGTAATTCACCTCGCTTTGTCGGCGCGATTGCATGTAATTCGTCAATGATGATGAATTTGAGATCACCAAATAATTTGTTGGCATCGCGATGAGCGAGGAGAAGCGATACTTGCTCAGGTGTTGTAAGTAGAATATCCGGAGGTCTCTGCACTTGCTTTACGCGTTTCGATTGGGGCGTGTCGCCGGTTCTCGTTTCAACGCGAATATCAAGACCGATATCCTTAATTGGAAATTCAAGATTGCGTTCAATATCGACTGCAAGTGCCTTTAAGGGCGAGATATAAAGCGTGTGAAGCGATTGAGGAACGAGGCCTCTCTGCCGACCTGCTAAATCAACAAGACTTGGCAGAAAGCCAGCCAGAGTTTTACCGGCACCTGTCGGCGCAATCAGAAGCGTATGCTCGCCCTCACGCGCATTGTTCAATAACTCAAGCTGATGCGGATGGGGCGCCCAGCCACGCCTTTGAAACCAGTCGGAAAAAAGTTCCGGCAATTGATAGAAATTTTGGACGCGCGACATAGGAAAAAGCAAAGCGCGTGAATTCGGAAACGTCAAGCACATGAAAAAAAGGCGCCCGCCGGACACCCTTTTTCACTTAAATCGCGACAATCAAGCGCAGAAGATTACCGCATCGTTGGGATCACGAATTCCACGCCATCCTTGATGCCTGACGGCCAACGCGAAGTCACGGTCTTGGTTTTGGTATAAAAGCGGAAAGCATCGGGACCATGTTGATTCAAATCGCCAAAGCCTGAACGCTTCCAACCGCCGAATGTGTAATAAGCAAGCGGCACCGGGATCGGCACATTCACGCCCACCATGCCAACCTGCACCTTAGAAGCGAAGTCGCGCGCAGCATCACCATCGCGAGTATAGATCGCAACACCGTTGCCATATTCGTGATCATTGGCGAACGCCAAACCTTCATTATAATCTTTTGCACGCACAACGGAGAGAACAGGTCCGAAAATTTCTTCCTTATAGATACGCATGTCTTTTGTAACATTGTCGAAAAGACAGCCGCCCATATAGAAGCCTTTTTCATAGCCTTGGAGTTTGAAATTGCGTCCATCAACTTTAAGCGTCGCGCCTTCTTTCACGCCAAGATCAACATAGGATTTCACTTTGTCGAGATGCGCCTGCGTGACAAGCGGACCGAAATCAGCCGCCGGATCGAGTGATGTGCCGACCTTTAAGCTCTCAACTCGTGGAATCAGTTTCTCAATGAGTTTGTCTGCGGTGGCTTTGCCAACGGGAACCGCCACCGAAATCGCCATGCAGCGTTCGCCCGCCGAGCCATAACCCGCGCCCATCAACGCATCAACGGCCTGGTCCATATCGGCATCAGGCATAATGATCATATGATTCTTGGCGCCACCAAAACATTGCACACGCTTTCCGGCAGCTGTTCCGCGCGTGTAAACATATTCGGCAATTGGTGTTGAGCCGACAAAACCAACCGCTTTGATATCTGGATCATCAAGGATCGCATCAACGGCTTCTTTGTCACCTTGCGCAACATTCAAGATGCCTGCAGGCAAGCCAGCTTCAACAAAGAGTTCAGCGAGACGAAGAGGCACACCCACATCGCGCTCTGAAGGTTTCAGAATAAATGCATTACCACATACGATGGCCGGGGCACATTTCCAGAGCGGGATCATGGCGGGAAAATTGAAAGGTGTAATACCTGCAACAACACCGAGCGGCTGGCGCAACGAATACATATCGATGCCGAGGCCAGCGCCATCAGTGAATTCGCCTTTGAGCATATGCGGCGCGCCAATACAGAATTCGACAACTTCAAGTCCACGTTGAATATCGCCCTTCGCATCGGCGATTGTCTTGCCATGTTCTTTTGCAAGGAGTTCAGCAAGCGAGTCATATTCCGCATTAACGAGTTCAAGAAATTTCATCAACACACGTGCGCGGCGCTGCGGATTGGTGGCGGCCCAAGCGGGCTGCGCGGCTTTCGCATTTTCAACGGCGGCGCGGACTTCAGCTTTTGAAGCGAGCGGAACTTTTGAAGCGACTTCGCCAGTCATCGGCCAAACCGCATCGGCGAAGCGGCCCGACGTGCCCTTCACATGTTTTCCGCCGATATAATGGGTGAGCTCTTGAACCATCACATAATCTCCCGAAGTTACGCTTTGACTTAATTTAAAAATTCCATACGCCGCCTCGCTACTCGAAAGCAAGCGCTAACGGGCCGGTGTTGACGTCCACCCGATATGGGCGTGGTCCTTTGACATCGTAAACTTCCACGATTTCTTCGGGCCCGCCATAACATTGAGATAATAAAGATCGAATCCATGCGGCGCTGCGACCGGATGGAACCCCTTTGGAACCAAAACAACATCGCCGTCACGAATCGCTATGCTTTCATCAAGCGTACCATCATCTGTATAGACGCGTTGCAAGCCGAAGCCGCTCGGTGGACTGAGGCGATGATAATAGGTTTCCTCAAGATAGGTTTCGTGTGGATAATAATCCGTATCATGCTTATGCGGCGGGTATGATGACCAGTGACCGCCAGGGGTAATCACTTCAATAACCAGAAGTGCTTCTGCATAAAGCGATGTATCAGGAAGAATATTACGAACATAACGAATATTTGTACCTTGTCCGCGCGTCTCTTGCGCAATGTCTGTGGGCGCGATTACACGCGGTTCAAACGTCTGTTTGGCCTGCGCTTTACAAATCGCAATCTCCAAAACGGTAATGACTTTGACCTTGTAGTTTGATTGGCATGGTGCATAGACGGACCAAGGCAGACCGTCAAAAACATTTGTGAGCTCACCTAATATGCCAAATGATTTTTGATTGACCGAGATCTCGGCTTTACCGGAAAGGATCACAAGGCAAAGCTCATTCGACCCCGCACTCTCACTCATCTCTTGATCAGTAGTGAGATGAAAAACTTCAAAGCCAACATAGTGCCACTGTGCCGATTCCGACGTGACCGACAAAACGCGTCCGCGAGGATCAGGCTTTGAAGAATGAATGAGAAGATCAGACATAAAGCAATTCCTTTTCACTTATCCGTTTTCAAATCTTTTCCCACGCCGTAACGAGACTTGAAAAAGATTGCGCCATCGCGTCGACGGCTTGAGAATCCGTCATTTTATTTGCGAGCCATTGCCGAGCCGGTTCGGCAAAAATGGTTCGTCCAATCGCAAAACTCTTCACCAAATTATGGGCTTTTGCGAGCGCAAAAGCATCGATCAATTACGCTTCCGGTGCATTAAGACCGAGAACCATTATCCCACGACATAAGGGATCATTCGTCGTGATCATCTTTTCAATCTGTATCCAAGCTTGTGGACTTAGCTGCGCTTCAAGCTTCCACCAATCTGGTTTTTTAATTGATAGAAATGTTCAATGACTGAAGCTGTGGAATCATCTTTTAACGCTCCATGTTTACCACAGATGATCTCAATCAAAAGCTCGCGCCCAAGTTTATGAGCTGCGTCATGTAACCGCAATAATTCGCGATCTTGTTTTTCTCTGAGTTCAACCGGATCATCGGGATGATAAAAGCACAAACATTTGATGATGTGATTAACCGGCCATTCGATAAGCTTTGCAGCAAGCGAACCACCCCCTTCAAAATCAAGTGGTCGAGAGCCTGGCGCTTCGACCGGCCGTCCGATCCAAAAATTATGTCCTGTCGCTTTAAAAAGTGCTTCACGCCCATAGGTGCCATCTAGCAACATGCCAAAGCCATTTTGTCCTTTGGCCACAGAAAGTGCCGTATCCAATGCGAGCGATTTAAATTTCTTAATCTGATCGTGTGGCGCGCCACAATCATCGGCCATTTTTTCGAGTTGTGCGCGATGATCGATCGCAAGCGCGAAAATGCGGTCTACTTTTTTATACGATGTTACTGCGTCGCGCGTTGTTGTCCAATGAAGATGTGTGAGTGCCGCATCGTGGCGCACAGCGGGCGTTTCAGCGCCATTTTTGATAAAATGCTGCATTTCTGTGAATGTTGCATATTCGGCGGAACATAAGAGGCGCGAGACGGCGAAAGCGCCGCTCGCATTGGCATAAGAGCAGCATGTTTCGATCGATTCATCGCGAAGCCACCCGAGCAAAAACCCGACATAAATGCGTCACCAGCACCGAGCACATTATAAACTTCAACTGGAAAACCCGGACCCTTCAATCCCTTTTCAATATCTTCAGGAATCGCTCCGGGAAATACGACACAGCCCATAGGACCCCACTTCATAACGATCATGGCGGATGATTTTTCACGAATGGCTTTCAACGCCGCCAAAGGCGTATCTTCGCCACCGGCAATCTTCACTTCTTCTTCGGTGCCGACAATCAAATCACACTGACCGAGAATGGGTGTAAGATGCGCTGTTACATCGCCTGATTTGATATAGCGTTCTTCACCAGCATCATGCCCAGCTAGCCCCCAGAGATTGGGGCGATAATCAATATCGAATGCGATTTTCGCGCCATGTTTCTTGGCCAGTTTCATCGCCTTTTTTTGAGCTGCTGCATTATGCACATTTGCAAAATGCGTTCCTGTCACAACTATGGATTTCGCCGAAGCGATATACTTTTCATTGATATCGCTTTCATCAAGCGCTGCATCCGCGCAATCAGAACGGTAGAAAATCAAGGGGAAGGATTTATCGTCACGAATACCGAGCAACACAAAAGCCGTAAGTCGTGTCTTGTCTGTGTGAACACCAGAAACATCGACACCCTCGCGTTCTAATTACTCGCGAATGAAGCGACCCATATGCTCATCCCCAACGCGCGTGATCAAACCGCTCTTCAAACCAAGACGCGCTGTCCCGATGGCAATATTAGTTGGGCTTCCGCCAACCGCCTTTGAAAAGCTTGCCATATCTTCCAACCGTCCGCCAATCTGTTGACCATATAGGTCAACCGATGACCGACCAATGGCGATGAGATCGAGTGTTTTGGGAGCTACTATGATACAATTACCTATTTAAAAAACGATTGTTTAGCCACTATTTCGGAGTCCCGCAGCGATACCATTGATTGTGAGCTGAATCCCCTCAAGCACATGATTTTTACCAGCTTCCTGTCGTTGCTGCTTTAACAATTCGACTTGAAGATGATTGAGCGGATCAAGATAAGGGAAGCGATTTCGGATCGACCGCGCAAGCAAAGGATTGTCGGCGAGCAGCGTCTTTTTATTTGTAATCGCCAAAAGATGACGAATAGTTTCGCGCCATTCTGTTTCAATGCGACCAAAGATGTCATCGCGAAGTTTTTGATCAGGTACAAGTTCTGCATAGCGCGAGGCAATCGCAATAGAACTCTTTGAGAGAACCATGTCCATATTTGAAAGAAGTGTTTTGAAGAAAGGCCAAGTGTGCGCCATCGCTTGAAGTGTCTTCAAACCTTGCTCGTTATGCGTTTTAAGATAGGCATTGATTGCGCTGCCAAAGCCATACCAGCCAGGCAACATGAGACGGGATTGAGCCCAACTGAACACCCAAGGGATTGCACGTAGATCTTCAATACGCCTCGACTTTGTACGCGAGGCAGGCCGTGAGCCAATATTCAGCGTTGCGATTTCGTTGATAACCGTGGCGTTCCAGAAATAATCAAGAAACCCGTCGGTCTCATAAACGAGTCCACGATAAGCACGAAAAGCGTGCTCAGAAATTTCATCCATCGCCACGAGATATTCAGGCTTAGGCTTTGGTTGATCGGCATGAACCAGAGACGCTTCAAGCGTTGCGGCTGCAAGAATTTCTAGATTTCTTCGCCCGACTTCCGGATTTGAATATTTCGAAGCGATGATCTCGCCCTGCTCGGTGATACGGATTGATCCATCAACAGCGCCCTGAGGTTGAGCCAGAATCGCCTCATAACTTGGACCGCCGCCTCGACCCACAGACCCACCACGCCCGTGGAAGAGGCGAAGCGAGATATTATGTTTCTGAAAAACTTCAATGAGCCGTAATTCAGCTTTGTAGAGCTCCCAACCAGAGGTGACGAAGCCACCATCCTTATTTGAATCAGAATAGCCCAACATCACTTCTTGAAGGTTGCTGCGGCTTTCGAGAAATTTGCGATAGACCGGCAAAGCAAAAGCGCGATCCATCACATCGGCGCAGCGTTGTAAGTCGTCAATCGTTTCGAAAAGAGGTACAATATTAATCTTTGAATGGCCTTTATGATCAATGAGTCCCACTTCTTTATTGAGCAACGCCAATTCAAGAAGATCTGAAACAGCTTCTCCTTTTGAAATGATCATATTCTCGATGGACTGCGGTCCAAAGAGATGAATGAACTCTGATGCCACGCGAAATACCTTAATTTCTTTTTGTGTCTCTTCGGAATAATTAAGATGCGCGGAGATCAAGGGTCGCGCCATCGTCAATTCCGCTGAGAGAATTTTTATTTTTTCGTCTTCGCTTAAGTTTTCATAATTTGTGCCGGGATAAACCGCTTCAAGAAATTCGCCGATCACACGACCATGGACTTGCGAATTCTGTCTCAAGTCAACTGTGGCAAGATGGAATCCAAAACAATCGACCGCACGTCTTAATTTGCGCAAACGCCCATCTGCGATGATATCGATTCCGCTTTGCCGCAAAGCCTGATCTAAGAGATTTAGATCGTTTAGAAAGGCTTGGGCCGATTTATATACGGCATCATTTGCTTTCGATAAGTCATATAGATATTTCTGTGTTTCTTTTAGAATTTCTTTAATACGCGAAAGTGCCAAACGATAAGGTTCGCGTTCACGATGAACCGAGCGATCTTTTGCCTCCGAGGCCAGTTTTGATACAGACTTAGATACGGAGATAAACCCATCATGAAGAGGTATTTCGAAAGAGAGCGCGTCAATTTCACGATGATAATAATCGAAAATCAGTGCCGATTGTTCTTTGAATGTCTCTTGAAGCACTTCAGAATCAACGAACGGATTACCATCGCGATCGCCACCGATCCAGCTTCCAATTTTCAAAAAGGTTTTGATCGGCTTCGTCGGTGATTTATTATCGTAATTATAAATATGAATTTCAAACATAGAATGAAGGTCAGGCACTTCATTCAGAAACGTATAGTCATAGTAGGATAGACCGTTTCTTACTTCATCAAGAACGGTCAGTTTTGTATACCGGAGCAAACTCGCTTGCCACAAAGTGACGATATTGCGACGTATATCCTCTTCAATACGCGCGCGCTCGGCAGGCGTCGCTATAATTCGATCGCGGCGATCAAGCAGATCAGCGATCTCGATTTCACGCATCATTGTGCTTTTGCGCCGAACTTCAGTGGGATGTGCGGTTAATACAGGGCTCACGAGCGCCTTGTCAAAAAAACCAGAGAGATCCTTTTTGGCGATCCCAAATTTCTTCGCCATGGCAAGCACATTAAGAAATGTTCCTTTGCGCGGAGATGATCCGGCAATTTCATGCGCGCGATTTCTTCTAATATGGTGCTGATCTTCAGCCAAATTGAGAAGATGGGAGAAATGACTGAAAGCACGAATAATTTTTGAGGATTGATCGGATGAGAGATTATTGAGAATTGACTCAAGATCGGCGCGTACAGCCAAATCATTGCTTTTGTGAAATTGAATTGATGTACGACGAATGATTTCGACGATTGAGAAAATTTGTTCACCATCACAATCATGAATGGTTTCACCGAGCAATCTCCCCAAGAGGCGGATGTCTTCGCGCAAAGGAAAATCCTTTACAGAGTCTTCCTCGGGAAGCGGCGTGGTAGCGCGGTCTTGTCTCATCATTTATGGCTCATCGTGAAGAGTTGAAGTCCATGACGCATACTCTGTTCATGATCTCGGAGGCGTTTCCAAATCTCGTTTTTTAGCAACAGCAACAGAAAGCGTCATGATGAGCGTATATGTCGCGGAGAGCGAGCGAAAGGACGCATAATCAGCTTCAGCGAGTTCTAGCCAAATATCTGCAACCGGCACGAGTGGTGACATTACATGATCGGTGATGGCGATAATCGGTGTTTGACCCATGCGAGCGACATCGATCAAATGTAATGTTTCAGATGCGTAAGGCGAAAAACTGATCGCAAAAACAGCATCAGCGGACGAGGCTGTTGCTAATTGCGTTTTTCCCATGCCGCCAATCTGATCGACAAGTACAGCCTTGATGCCCAAAGCCGCGAACGAATAGGCAGCATAAGTTGCGGCCGGAAAAGTGCGGCCGCTTGCAATCAGATAGATCGTGTCCGCATCAGCAATACTTTGAACAGCCGCGTCAATTTTTTCAGGGTCGAGCGTATGACGGGCCTGCTCAAAAGATGCGATGGTTGCTTCAGCGAATTCATCAAAAAGTTTTGCCGTGCCCTTTTGTGTCAGTGTCTTTAATCGCGCGCGATGATCTACCGTGCTTTTGCGTGTCCGGTTTCGAAACAGCAATTGAAGTTCGGAAAATCCACGAAATCCTAAAACTTGCGCAAAGCGGACAAGGGTTGACGGTTGAACATCCATTTTTTCGGCAAGCTGAGCGGCAGTCGAAAGGGCAATATCGTCAGGATTTTTCAAAAGGGCCGCTGTCACCTGCTTCAGCCGGCGTGGCAAAGCTTCGCCCTCATTCGCGAGGCGGTCTTTCAGCTCGGCAAAATCATGCGGGGGGTATGTCGTCGCCATGAGAGAAGGGTCTCAAGTTTTGAATTATGGAATATTTATTTTTTTAGAATTTTTGTTCTATTTTTTACAAGAGACCAACCCTAAATCGGCCGAGCTATGCCCGAGACACGGGACTAAATCCCCTGTCTAATATGCGCTTTATCTGATAGCGTAAGGGCAATCAGAGAAGACTAGAGTCCAGATGGACAACACCGCTCGGCTTTCCGACCATGACGGCCATTTCGGCTGCGCGCTCCGGTCTCGGGGCGACGATTGCCGTTTTTGTGGCGTGCGCCATTTGAGCATTTGCCATGCGCTTGATAACGACAACGCTCCACAAAGCGGGTCAGCCCTCAGCTACGATGTTGGCAATTCATGATGTAATATTGTTTATCGCCTCTCTTGTCGACGTCGCTCTCTTTGGAGGGTTCTAGTTTTTTGAATTAATTTGGATTCAATAGAACAATCGATAGATTCAAAAGTGACGCAAAGGCGACCCAGCCTGCGTAAGGTAATTGTGTAACGGCAGCAACGCGATCGTAACGCGCAAAGACAAGAATCATCGCAATCACAGAGGCTTCGAGTAAAACAACGACGATGAGAGCATAAGCGGGATTATGCATGCCGAAAAATACGATTGACCACAACGCGTTGAAAATAAGCTGCGCGATAAATAAAAATGCAATAAAAATTGTATCACGTCGTGTATCGATACTGCCTATCACACGCCACGCGGCATAAGTCATCAACACATAGAGCAATGTCCATACAGGGCCGAAAATCCAATTTGGCGGATTGAATGACGGTTTGATCAACCCCTCATACCAATCGGGAATATTAGGGATCGTCGCGTGGCTGCCGATGGTGGCGGTTGTGAAGACCAAGATGGCAATGACAAGTGCTTCAATGATCCGCGTCTTACGCGATTTCGAAGTCGAATTCGTCACGTCAATGATCCTGCTTTTCTGACCGTTATAGAGAAGATGCGCGCAAGCGTTACGCTCGAAAGAGCGCAGCCTCTTTACGTGCAAAGAGGGAACTGGATCCAAATGAAGGCAGGCTACCAGTGAAGATGCTTACGCCTCTTCGCCTTCAACGGTGAGGCGCGCGAAGCGTTCTGCCGAGACGTAGCCCATGGCTTCGCGTTTCTTCGCGACCGAGAACCGTTCTTTCGCCGCCGCATACCAATCAAAAGACCTCAGCGTGATTTCGGGAGCGATTTCTTTTTTTATCTTTGGAGCGGCCGCTTCCTTTCGCGCTGCGGGCGCTTTGGCGACGGGCTTTGACTTAGGTGCCGCTACGATTTTCGCTACCGTTTTTGAAACGGCAGCTTTGGTTTCAGCCTGCGGGGCTGCCTTCGTCTTGGCGACGACCTTCTCCGTGGTGGGCTTTTTGGCTGCCGTGGCGGTTTGCGATTTTGAAGCGGACTTCGGCGTGATTTTGGTGGCAGGCTTGGCGGAGGCCTTGGGCGCGGCAACGCTCGATGACTTCACGGACGCGGAAACCGTCTTGGACTCACGAGATTTTGCCTGAGATCCGCTCTTGGTAGCCGCTTTTTTGGCCAAAGTGGCCAATTTCGCCTTCACAGACGGAAGGGCGGTCTTCTTCTTGGTCGCCACGACTTATACTCCAAACCTGAAAAACCTCTACCACAATTGAAGCACAACCAGCGGGCCAAGAAAACGAAAAATCGACACCGGGCGGTACCTGATCGCCAGACTGGCCAGACCCCGTGCAGTGATCCGGCTATTACGTTAGTTATGGCCGTGGCCGACCTGATCCGGCAAATCGGGATCTCGGAACAGACCTTCCATCGCTGGAAGAAGCAGTATGGCGATCTCCAGTCTGAATAAGTCTGAGAGCTGAAGCAGCTCACCGAGGAGAATG
>Ga0194118_10003146_pt1 | contig 19709 bp, 19 predicted proteins | sample TA2MahsurfametaG_2_FD_148662 | JGI IMG/M metagenome (GOLD analysis project Ga0194118, IMG submission 148662) | Freshwater microbial communities from Lake Tanganyika, Tanzania - TA2015013 Mahale N5 surface | ecosystem: Environmental > Aquatic > Freshwater > Lake | place: Tanzania: Lake...
AGGAGCAAATCCGATCTTGGCAAGAGTTGGAGCGATGTATCACGACATAGGCAAAACCAATAATCCCCATTATTACACCGAAAATCTTCTTCTAGAGGGCTCAAGCACCTTCAATATTCACAAATTGCTACTTGCTACAGAATCTGTACAAGTAATCAAATCTCACGTGACAGAAGGGGAGTATATGGCAAGAAAATATAAGCTTCCTTCGCAGATCATAGACTTTATCAAACAGCACCACGGCACAACTTTGATACAGTATTTTTATCATAAGCAGCTTGAGGAGATCAAAGGGACCAAGGAAAGAGTCGATGAGCAGCAATTTAGATATCCTGGGCCAAAACCGCAAACAAAAGAAGCTGCGATCTTGATGATTTGTGATTCTGTCGAAGCGACCTCAAGGTCTCTTGAAGAGTTTTCAGAAGCAAGTGTGCGTAAGATGGTCGAGAAGATGATTTTGGATCGAATTGAAGATGGGCAATTCGATGAATGCCCACTGACGTTTCATGAGCTTTGGATGATTAAAAATAAGCTTGTGACGCTCATTTTAGCTAGCGCTCATGCGCGTATACGCTATCCTAAAAAACCTGAAGGGTCGGGTAAATAAAAGGTATTTAAATTTTAGGCAGCCTTCTTGCAATCGTTTTCTTTAGAAGGTAGGATTGAAGTCTAAAAGGAAGACACCTCATCAGATAAACTAAGAATTTAAACTTATAATTGTAAATAAGATAACGTTTTTTCTTTTCTATTTGCCAAAGTATTGCTTTTGCTACTTGCTCTTGACTCATCGCCATCTGAGGAGATTCTTTATAAAATCCATGCGATGCTTTTACTGCAAATTCTGTGGCTACTGAACCTGGGCAAAAACAAAGGGAATAGATATTGAATGGTTTGAGTTCGTGGTAGAGGCTATTAGATAGGTGCAGTAAATAACGATTGGCGGCGCTATAGCAAGCAAAATAGGGATAGTAGAGAAAAGCAGCTACAGATGAGACATTCAAAATTACCCCGCTTTGTCCATTTTTTTTCCAATAGCAAGATAAAGTAGAGATGAGATGTGTTGCAGCTAAAACTTTGAGTTTTAGGGTTTCTTCAAGTTCTTTTTCTGTATGATTTTCAAAAGCTCCGTAATAACCTACTCCAGCATTATTGATGAGGACATTTGCATTAAAAGCTATGATTGCTTCAGCTGCTTTTTTATAATCAAGAGTGAGATCAGAGCAAAATATAGATATAGAGGGGAACTGTTTTTGCAAAGCAAGAAGCTTTTCATGACTTCTTGCTATTGCTAATATAGCTACATTTTCATTTGCAAGAAGCTTGCAAAGACTACGACCTATCCCTGCTGTCGCTCCCGTTATGCAAAATCGCTTTGGCGTCATCAAGCATTCTGTCGAGCTCTTTGTCAGTGGCATTGATATCGTTTTTAGTAACGCATTTTGCCTTAAGGTTTCTCATCTGTCCATAAATTTTTATTTTAGGTTCAGTTCCTGATGGACGGATGATGATCTTAGAGTGGTCATCGAGTTCTAAACAAAGAACGTTTGCTTTTGGAAGATCGTTTTGTCCTTTCATGTAATCTATAACGGAGACGACTTTGCGCTTTCCTATGGAAGTTGGTGTATTAGATCGTAGATAAGCCATGATCTTGAGCATTTTTTCTCCACCTTCCTCAAGTTGGATAGAAATCGCTTTTTCTCTGTAAATACCATAAAGAGAGTAAAGTTCATAGAGCCTATGTAAAAGGGTTTTCCCTTGTTTTTTGAGATGAAGAGCCATTTCTGAAGCTAGTAAAGCGCCAATCGTAGCATCTTTATCTCGCGCATGCGTGCCGTATAAATATCCCATGGACTCTTCGAATCCAAACAGATAGGAATATGAAGGTTTACTTGTTTCCCAAAGGTGGATTTTTTCTCCGATGTATTTAAACCCTGTTAATACGTGAAAAGGGGTAATATGGTGTTTTTCTAAAATGGCATCAAATAAAGGTGTTGAAACAATCGTGGTTACTGCTGCGCTATTTTTAGGAATGTGTTTATTGACTTCTAGGATAAAGTCGATTAACAAACATCCTAGTTCGTTGCCTGTAAAGCTTATTACTTGACCTTCATGCAGTATAGATACAGCTAAGCGATCAGAATCAGGGTCTGTAAATAAACATAAATCTGCTTTTTGCGATAATAGCTGCGCTTCACCAAGTTTTCTTGCTTCTTCTCCTTCAGGGTCAGGGTGTCTGAGATTTGCGAAATTGCCGTCAGGACCTTCTTGACCCTTGACATACGAAACATTGGTGAAACCCGCTTTTTCAAGAGCTTGTTTAACAACTATTTTGCCAGCCCCGCAAAGAGGAGAGTAAAGGATATTCAACCAATGCCCTTTTTCTTCATCTTCATGTGGAGTAAGCCTCAATTTGAGTATTTCAGATAAATAAGCGCGGTCTGCTTCTTCATCTAGCCACTGAATAAGGGGGTCATTTTCATTTGCGAGTTTAATCTGGTCAAAATTTTCTAATTTTTGTACCTCTGCCATGATTTTTGTATCGTGAGGAGATGTAACCTGAGCGCCATCGGACCAGTATACCTTATATCCATTATACTCCGGCGGGTTATGAGATGCGGTGATCATGATTCCCGCGGTAGTACGGTAGTGTCTAACACCCCATGATGCCATGGGTGTAGGTCTTAATTCTCTATACAAATAGACTTTGATTTTATTGCCTGCTAATACCTTGGCGCACTCTAATGCAAATTCTCTAGAGTGATGGCGGCAATCGTAGCTGATGATAACAGAAGGTGCCAAAATATTTTGGCTGAGTATGTAATTAGCAAGGCCCTGAGTTGCTTGTCTGATAGTGTAAATATTTAAGCAGTTAGATCCTATCGCCATAATGGCTCTCATTCCCGCTGTACCGAATTGCAGCGTTTCAGAAAAGCTTTCGTTCGCTTTTTCCGGATTTTTTTCCATCAAAGCTTTGATTTCATTTCGCGTTTCAGGATCTAATGGAGCTTTTAGCCACTCTTTGATGCGTTCTTCAGCACACTTCTCTAACGTCTTTTTCATGCGACACCCTTTTTTTCCTTTTTATGGAGAAAGGGAATAATCGTCAATTAGAGAGGGCTGTTTCTATTTCTTCTTTTGTAAATAGCTTGCTATCATCGGCGTCGATCCCTTCGCAATGTTTTGCGGCTTCTTGCCAGGCTCTTTTTGAAGTCAAATTTTGTGGCCACCAAGGGAATTTTCTACATTGAACTGGTCTTGCTTCGTAGACGCTGCACTTGTTGTCTTTTAAGAAGACACAGTCATATTGCGGCTTTTTTTCTGTTAGAGAATAACGGCCATGCACGAATCGGGTGTAGCGTTTTAAAAACTCTTTAGTGGGAAGCTCCAAATGGAGGGAAAGATTTTCAATATCTTTATCTGTAAGCCATACAAATCCCGGAGCTCCTGTGCAACATTGTCCGCAGCCTGTGCAGCGAAAGTTCAAACCTTTTTCATACCAGGTCATGTTTTTCAACCTTTCCGTTTGTATCAAGAATCATAAAGCTAGCTCGATTCTTAAGAGTTAAAGATCCAGGGCTAAGTGTATAAAGGTGATCAATTTTACTTTCTTCGTAGTGATGTTCATGTCCAAAGAGATAGTAGCGAACCATAGGGTAATTTTGTAAAACCCGGTGAAGCCTTTCACGATTTTTTAAAGCGTGATATTCTCCTTTTTTGCAAATCAAAGGAAAATGATTGGCTAAAGCTACAGTGGCTTCTTTGGGAATAGATTCAAGAACTTTACAAAGATTTTCTTCTAATTCAAGATCAAAAAGACCTGTCGCATTGAATGGAGGGGTTTTGATTGTCGTATCAAGGCAAACCACCCAAAAGCCGTCGGTAATTTTGTAAGCTGCAACTTTTTCATTTTTCAAAGAACATCCAGTTGGAGAATGTCCTCTAAAATCAATCAAATCCTCAAACATCTGATAAAAGCGTTTTTCCTGATAGGCTTTTTTAGTGTAATTATCGTGATTGCCGGGCAGGGCAAGAACAGTAATTCCTTTTTCTTGAAGATTTGCGATAAAGGCTTTAGATAGTAAAAATTCTTTTTTTGAAGAGGTGGTAGTAAAATCCCCTAAAATGAGAACATGGCTAACATCAAGTTTAGAAATTTGCCCAATTAACGTTTCTGCATGCGATCGTAGAAACCCTCTATTGATTCCTAATAAAGCATTTACATTTCCTATGCTCTCTTTTGAAAAGAGCTGCCAAGGATGCAAATTGGGCGCAAAAAAATGTATATCAGAACAAATCAGCATTCTCATGCTGAAGATGTTAACCGATTAGCCGATCTTTTTCCAGCGTACTTTTGAGCTTTTCATCAATTTTTTAGAAAGTTGAAGATTGGCTTCTTGTAACTTTCCTTGCTTATGCTGGTTCATCTGTTTTTCACTTGTATGGGCTTTTGTTCTAGGCTGATCAGCTATCACAGTTCCTGGAGCTGTTCGTTTAGTATGCTTTTTAGATGAGCAGTTGGGGTGATTAGTCAAATAATGGACATAATCACGGAAAGCCTTTCTTAACTCTGTTCTAGATTTACAAAACAAAGGTCCATAGGTGTCATTATAGAACTGGACTTGCTTAAGCAATTCTTTGTTAGACTTTTTTTGGGTGAAGGGGAGGGTGCTTCTACGTATGTTTTTGTAAATAAATTGTTTAATACGGTGAAAAGAATTTCTCATGTACATGCTCCTATTATTAGAGACGGTCTTTTAGATTAATAGAAACGGTATCAATCAATTTTTTCAATTGCAAAATTGTTCTAAATCTTATCTCTTTAATTTATGGGAATTGCTTTTGTTATTAATTATTGCACTAACGATTATCGCTTCTTGTCGAAGGCAATAGAAGCCATTCGCCCTATTACACCCCATATCATCATCCCAGTTTGTGACCATTTTTACGATAACACCCTGGAAAATAGGCATCTACTAGAACTATCGTATCTAAAGCATCCTGATTGTCAATTTATTGAGTATGTTTTTGATCAAAATAGACCTTATGGCCTGTATTGTCCTGTAAGTCAAAATCATGAGGACTGGATCCACTTTTGGCATAGCACCAGTCGCTATATTGGCTACCATTTTGTCCCAGAAGAGATCGATTATGTCATATTCATAGATGTCGATGAGATTTTAGATACAGCTAGATTCAGAGAGTGGCTAAATGGTTTTGACTATAGGCGTTATGATGCCATCAAATTTGCAAGTTACTTTTACTTTAGGTCTGCAAGCTATAGAGCAAAAACATACCAATCAAATGGTCTAATGCTTAAAAAACAGGCCATAGAGCCTCAAGCACTTTTAGATGTCTATGAGCGAAAAGGAACATATACGGCAATCAAGCAAGATAAAATCGATTATGCGCTGGGACTAGACGGCAGCCCTTTATTTCACCATTATAGCTGGGTCAAGCCTTACGATGAGCTAGTGCGTAAAGTTTTGTCTTGGGGTCATCACATGGATAAACCATGGGTGCAACTGCTTGAGATGGAATACAGTGAGCCTTTTAGAGGGAAGGATCTTTTATTTGATCTCTCTTATGATATGGTCAACGCGCCTTGGGATCCTTTAGCTGTAGAAATACCAAAACCAAACAATGTCAATTATGTTGATGCTTCATTCATAGCTAAAATGAATGTGATGAAAACACTATTATGATTCGCTTAAGCTAAGATCAGCCATAGCGAGCTGTTTAAATCCGTTGACGATTCTGTTCACATGCAAAAGCTTGCCAAAGGTTTTTGGCAACCAGCGAGGGGGAGTGACGATAGAGCTTTTTAGCCAACCGGGTATCCATAATCTCAGGGCTCTTCTAGATAAAACAAGTAAAGTGGGGATCTGAAGGTTGGAGGCCAGATGAGTCAAGCTGGACTCAATACCTACCAGATATCCTGATTCATAAATCAATGCGGCGTATTCAGATAAGCAAAGCTCGGGATTTTCAGGCAGAAACTGCACTTCAAACCCAAAATTTTGAATAGCTTGAGAAATTTTAGTAAATTTTTCCTCAAAAAGAGGGTGCGACTGAATCAAAACACGTTTACGGTGCTTACGATGCTCAAGGCCTAGAGGAGGGCATAGGCCATTATTTTTTGAGTGGTAGTAAATATTCAATAAAGAAGAAACGGCAAGTGCAACATTTTCTACCATGGAGCAGCGCTGATCAAAGACTCGATCTAGTCTCTCTAGTGGGGGGTGCACTCTTTTATGGTATAAGGGGTAAAATACGCTCAAAGGAGCTAGCATACCCTCGCGGTGCCATTTTTTTAATTGTTTCGTTCTTTCGCTGCTATCGTGCTGCAAAATAAGCATATCGTAGTCAGCAAGGACTTCTTGCAATTTCTCAATGCTTGGATATTTTTGGAACGTATGAGGAAAAAACCAGTCGGCTAGCTCGTGCAATCTATCATGAAAAGTTGTGACAGAGAAGCCTTCATTGTAGATGCGGTGAGAGGCTACCATCATATGCAGGCCGTCGCGCACTTCATTTGAGCATAGCACAGCCACTCTTTTGACTTCTCTTGGCATAGTTTACGCTTCAGAAGTAGCGACTATAGCCTCCGTGGTCATCAGCACACCTGCTGTTGATGCAGCAAGTTTGAGGGCAAGAATCATGGTTTTGGCAGGATCTAGAATGCCAGATTTGATGAAATCTTCTATTTTTTTCGTTTTGACGTTGTAGCCATGCGGATAAGAAGATTTTCCAATCGTATCAATAATCAGGGCAGGATCTAATTCTCCTGCATTGTCTAAAAGCTTTCGAATAGGGGCTTCTAGTGCTTTTTTTACAACACCCCAAGCCATTGAAAGCTCAGGACTGATGTTATGATCAAGTGCTTTTACAGCATGGATGTAGGCTGCAAGACCTCCAATCACTACACCTTCTTGAATTGCGGTTAAAGTAGCATTTAATGCTCCTTCAATACGTCTTTTCTTCTCTTGAAGTGCTGATTCAGTTGCAGCTCCAACGCGAATAACTCCTACACCTGCTTGCAATTTGGCTTTTCTTGTTTGGAGTTTTTCTCTGTCATATTTGCTGCTAATATCTTTGAGCTCTAATTCTAATTGCTTAATGCGCGCTGCGATCTGCTCTTTTTCACCTTTGCCGCCAACGATGGTCATGCTGTCTTTGGTCAAAACTACTCTCTCGGCTGAACCGAGAAATTCTAAAGATATGTTCTTCATATCGTGACCTAAATCTTCAGTGATCAAGGTGCTGTTAGTCAAAATTGCAAGATCTTCGAGAAGTTTTTTCTTTTGATCTCCGAACCCTGGAGCTTTAGCAGCAGCAATTTTTAGTGTGCCGCGAAGCCTGTTGACGATCAAGGTGGAGAGTACTTCATTTTCAAAGTCATCAGCAATAAGAAGAATAGGGGTCGCAGAAGTAGCTGCCATCTGCAATGCAGGAAGAAGCTCTTGTATGCTTGAAATTTTCTTGTCAGTGATTAAGATTTTTGGTTCGCTGAGCTCTGCGTGAAGTTTGTCTGAGTCAGTAACAAAGTAAGGGCTTACATAACCTCTATCTACTTTCATTCCTTCTTCACAGACAATAACGCTTTCAACACTTTTCCCTTCTTCTACTGTGATTACGCCATCTTTGCCAACTTTTTCTAGAGCTGAAGCAATGATTTTAGCCACTTCTTCATCGCCAGATGCAGCTGCTAGGGCAACATCGTAATATTTTTCTTCACTTGTTACAGGAAGTTTGTGTGCAGCCATGTGATCTGTTACTAAGGTAACCACTTGATCGATGGCTCTTTTAAGAATTACAGGGTTTGTGCCTGATGTGACCAGGCGAACACTTTCTCTAAAGAGAGCTCTTGATAAAACTACAGCAGTCGTGGTGCCATCTCCAGATTCGTCGTGCATCTTGCTTGCAAGACCTTTCATGAGAAGAGCTCCCATGTTCTCAAAAGGCTCTTGGAGTTCAAGTTCTTTTAAAATTGCATGTCCGCTGTTTGAAGACTTAGGGGATCCAAAAGATTGTTGTAAAAGAGTTTGCTTGTAGCTAGCTCCTAGTGTGCAAGCTACTACTTCGTAGGCTACATCCACACCTTGGAGAAGCTCTTTAAGCGCTTCATCACCATATTTTACATCTTTTGCATCTGACATAAGGCCTCTTTGATGACTACTAGATAGGCGGCACCCAGATTCGAACTGGGGGATGGAAGCTTTGCAGGCTACTGCCTTACCACTTGGCTATGCCGCCATTTTTCAAATAGTATGCGAGAGCAGTGGAAATTGCGTCAACGAATTGTTTCTTTTTCGCTATTTTTGTTGTTAAGGAGCTGGTTATACTCAAAGAAAATGTAAATTTTAAGATTTTTGCAAAACGTGTAGAGCTTTTAAAAGCCATCTATTTTAAGACGGATAAAGTCTTGCATTGTTAAGAAGTCTTAAAAATAATGTATTGGAATTTTTGACAATCTTATGTTACGATCTCTTTTTATATATCTTATCAACATTTATGAGGTTTTATTATGGCTCATCTATCTACATCTACTGATCACCGTTTAATCCGCCCTTCAGAACAATATTTGGAACCGTATAGCGCCGTATTTGATGAGATCCAGTCAGTGGTCAATCAATCAAATGATGAAGATCTAAAATCAAAATATTTTGATATTAAGAGAGATTATGCTGGTCATGATTGGATAACGAACACAAAAGCTTGTCAAAAGGCTCTTTTTGTCTTAACTCATGAAATAGCGCAAAATAGACTAGCACATCATCAACTACAAGCCTCTGAGAATGAACAAAAAAAAGTGTTGAGAGTTTTTGCAGAAACGCTCCATTCCACAATAGAGCAAAGTGAAAATAAAGTTACATCGCTTCAATTGTATGATAGGGCTATCAAAGAATACCGTGAAAATGGCAATGAGCGTATTCCTGGCTTATTGATTCAAGAAATACCGGTTCAAAGATATTTTCTTGATGCTCTCCAAACTATGGAAGAAGATTTAGCGCCTAAATTTGTAAAACTTCAGTTAAATACCTTAGTACGTTCGATCCAAGAAAAGACACTGATGGCTAATTTGATCGACCAGTATAACGAAGATGCTCATGAGATATGTCCTATAGACCCGGATTCGATTAACGAAGTAAGTTATCGCAAGACACTTTATAACGCGGTCTCGCTGGAAGCTAAATTCAAATTGCATGTTTGGGCCGTTATTGTATTTGCAGAAGCTCTTTGGCGTACTCTTATTGAATCAGTAGCATACGCGATCCATCTCATGGCCCCCAGCTGGTTTGGAGGCTACGAGGTAGAAGATCGAAAAAAGATGCTTGATAGACAAGTAGAATCACTTGGCGCTCTAGGTTATGCAATTGTGTCTCCTGGCGATGCTTTAGATGGGTTAATCGTTTCTTTTAGCCAAGAGCAAGATCATTCGAAGGGCTACGCTTTAGATTCTTTGGATAAAACTGGAAGAGGAACAGTCTACCTAGGTCGTCAAATTTCAGGTTCATGCTTTACCTCTGATCATTGGCAAGAAATATAAAAATAGTTAGAGCTATTTTTCCATTCAAACTACCAAGAGGAATCTTGTTAGTTTTTTTTTGTTTTTTTGGTACAATCAGGCTCTATATTGATTTTATCTATAGAATTTCTACTAGGAGTAAAATGGCCTTGAATGCATTTGAAGACCTGCTAAATGAAAAACACCTTTCACATGTTGCTGACAGCCGTTTAGTTACTCCTGGCAGTGTTTTTTATGCTTTGAGAGGATTGAAAGTAGATGGGCATGATTTTCTTCATCAAGCAAAACAAAACGGAGCAGTTTGTGCTGTTGTAGATAAAGAAATCATCGATCCTCCTTTACCTTTGATATATGTAGAGAACGTGCTTTTGACACTGCAACTACTTGCTAAAAGGTGTGTAGATAATTATCCAGAGAAAATGATCATAGGCGTTACCGGTTCATGCGGTAAAACTACAACAAAAGAATTCATAGCAACTTTATTAGAGCAAGAGCTTGTGATTGAAAAAAGTCCTCTTAGCTGGAACTCTCAAGTGACAATGCCGCTATGCATTCTCAATTTGCTTCCAAAAGCTGATATTCTTGTATTAGAAATGGCTATGAGCCAAAAAGGAGAAATAGCAAGACTTGCTGAACTAGCTTCTCCTCAAATTGTAGTCTTAACCCCTATAACATATGCACACAGCGCTTTTTTTTCTGATATAGAAGAGATAGCAAGTGCAAAAGCAGAGATTTTCACATCAAAAAGGTTGGCTAAGGCGTTTATTCACCAAGATGCTTTGGAATATGTCGAAATACAAAAAAAACTTCCATCCTCTTTTGAGATTTTTGGATACGAAGAGAATGGAGATATTTTATTTAAAGAACGGCATATGGTGGAAAATGTGGTGGCAGCAATCAAGGTTGCAAAACATTTGAAAGTAAGTGATGAAGGGATCAAAAAGGGACTTAAAGAGCTAAAAACAGCACCTCATAGATTTGATAAAAAACTCTATAAAGGGGCTGTTGTTATCGATGATAGCTACAATGCAAATCCTAAATCCATGGTTGCAGCACTTGAAAATATGCCAAAACCTAAAGAGGGAAATAAACGGATTGCACTTTTGGGTTCGATGGCAGAACTTGGCGCTCATGAAACCATGGCGCATCAGCTTGTAGCAAAAAAAGCCCTAGAGACTATTGATGTTTTGCTTTGTGTAGGGAGTGCGTGTAAAGTCATGTTTGATCTTTTCCAAGCAAATGGCAAAAAAGCATTTTTCTTTGAAAATTATGAAGAAATGAAACGCTGTTTCCATGAAATCGTTGAGGAAAATGATGTGGTTTTACTCAAAGGATCTAATAAGCATAAGCTCTGGACTATGCTGGATCAAGAGAGTTCAATCAGCATCTTTTAGAGAATCAAATTATCTCTCTAATACCTGGAAATTAATTAAGAAAAGATTCTAACATATCTCTATGATCATCCATTTTCTCCATTTTCTTTCTTCTGTTTTTGGGATGAAAATTCCCACGGCTTTTTCTTATTCATCCACAAGAATGCTTCTTGCTTCTTTGACTTCGTTGGTTTTTACGATCGTTTTAGGCCCTTGGTTTATTAGAAAATTGTATGAGATGAAAATAGGGCATACGGTTCGCGTAGAAGATTGCCCAGCCCTTTTCGGCAAGTATACAAAAAAACGAGATATTCCGAGCATGGGTGGCTTGCTTATCATTACAGCTATTGTTATTTCAGCTCTTTTTTGGATCGATTTTCAAAGCCCTTTTTCTTGGATTTTGGTCATTGCCACTCTTTGGTTTGGAGCCCTTGGATTTTTGGATGATTATCTAAAGCTTAAAGCAAAAACGCATAAAGGTCTTACAGCGAAAAAAAAGCTTTTTTTTCAAGTTTTGTTTTCCCTTTTACTTTGTGGCTACTTGTTTTCTCCTATTGATGAGAATGTCACTTTTGCTAAAGAAAGGGTTGAAGAAGTTGCTAAAAATTTAACAGCTAAAGAATATGCAACGCATTATTACATCCCTTTTTTCAAAAAGCCGGTTGTTGTGTATGGAACTTTGGGAATAATCGTTTTTGCTATGATGACTGTACTAGTTATTACGGGCTCAGCGAATGCGGTAAATTTAGCAGATGGCTTAGACGGTCTTGCAACAGGGTGTTTACTTTTTAGTACAGCTGTTTTAACAATCATCGCATTTTTATCTAACCATTTGGATCTTTGTCGCTATCTCAACATCCTGTACATTGAAGGCAGTGGAGAAATTGGTGTTTTTTTGTGTATAGTAATGGGTGCTTCGGTAGGTTTTTTGTGGTATAACGCCTATCCAGCGCAGGTGTTTATGGGAGATACAGGATCACTTGCACTAGGTGGTATTCTTGGCTGTGCTGCTGTATTGCTTAGAAGGGAATTTCTCTATGCAATCGTTGCAGGGGTATTTGTAGCGGAAGCCTTATCTGTTTTGCTTCAGGTGGCAAGTTTTCGTTACAGAAAGGGAAAAAGAATTTTTCTTTGCGCTCCTTTGCACCACCATTTTGAATACAAAGGATTGCCTGAAACAAAAATAGTGATCAGATTTTGGATGGTAAGTTTGCTTTTAGCTCTTTTAGGTCTTGTTTCACTCCGATTTCAGTAAGGAAGATTGATGAAAGCTCTTGTAATTGGCTACGGTGTTAGTGGTAAATCGGCCCGATTTTTTCTTGAAAAGAGAGGCTATCTTGTTAGCTATGCCGATAGTAAAGAATCTATCGAAGGGGCGATCAAAGATCATCAAGAAATCGAGCCATTTGATTTTGATTTAGTCATTTTATCTCCGGGTATCAGTCAAGGGCATATACTTTGTCAACAAGCGCTACGAAACAAAATAGAGGTAATAGGGGAATCAGAGCTTGCTTTTCGATGGATAAAAAATCGCGTTATTGCCATCACAGGAACAAATGGCAAAACAACGCTTACTTTATTAGTCACGCACGTTTTAAACTCTATAGGTTTAAAAGCGAGAAGCTTAGGCAATATCGGTGTCGCGATTACCAGTGAATTAGATGCTCTTGACAAAGAAGAAATTGTTGTTGCAGAGCTAAGTTCTTATCAGCTTGAAACCATAAGATCGGTTGCATTTGATGCAGCCGTTATCACCAATTTGACTCCCGATCATCTCGATCGATACAAAACTATGGAAAATTATGCAAAAGCAAAATTACAAATTTTTCATAGCTTAAAACCTCATGGCTCCATCTATATTCACGAGGAAATCAAGCCGTATATCGGTGACCTTCAGAATGTACGGTTTTTTGGTAAAGATCTGAAGATCCATCCATGGATGGATGCAAACATTTTATATCTTGTCGAAAGGTTAAACTCCATGCTAACCTTACCCACAGGGCTTGAAAACATCTTAGCAGGTTTTTTACTCACCAGAGATTTTGGAGTAAAAGTAGATGAATATTTGCATGCTTTATCTACATTTATAAGACCTAAGCATCGATTAGAAACGATTGCTATTATTGATGAGATTGAGTTTTGCAACGATAGTAAAGCAACAAATGTGGCTTCTTTAGAATTTGCTTTAGCTACAGTGAAAAAGCCTACTTTCTTGATTATGGGTGGAAAAAGTAAGGGATCTTCTTATCTTCCTTTACTTGCCAAAATGGAAGGGAAAGTAAAGCAGATATTAACGATTGGTGAAGCCGCAGAAGAGATAGAAAAAACATTTGAGCATTTGATTCCTTGCTTAAGAGTAAATAGTCTTGAAAATGCGGTAAAAATGGCGTATAAGCAGGCTGAAAAGGGAGATTTAGTTCTTCTATCGCCTGCATGTAGCAGCTTTGATCAGTTCAAAAATTATGAGGATCGCGGAGATCAGTTTAGAAAGTTAGTGGAGGATTTGGCAAGTGAGTAAAAGAGACACGATATTGACAGCTGTTTTGCTTAATGTAGGGCTTCTTGTGATTTTATTTGTCGGAGCATTGAAGCCAGATCCACTTTCTCAAGCTCCAAAATTAACCTTAGCAAACGAAAAGCCTGTCCAAGAGATTGTAGCAGTGAGTGTTGATCCTGTTGACCACTTACTCAAAAGCTTTACTGAAGAAGTCCAAAAAGAAGCAGAGCTCATTGAAGTTGTAAAACCGGTGATAGTGCGCCAAGAGCCTATAAAACCTGTGGAAACTAAGCAAGTAGAAGCTAAGGTGCAAGAAGAGGGCAAATACTACATCGTCAAGAGTGGAGATAATCCTTGGTCAATAGCAATCAAAAATCACATAAAATTTGATGAACTTCTACGGCTCAATCACTTAGATGAAGATAAAGCTAAGAAATTGAAACCAGGTGATAAACTGCGCATCAAATGAAGTCGGGCGGTATCCTTTTTTTTCTTGTTGTTCTTCTGTTTTCTGCCGGATTGTTGATGGTTTTCAATACAACATCGGCAGAGCTTTTAGATAAAGGGCAAGAAGGTCAAATCTACCACGCTCTTATCAAGCAGTTCATAGCTAGTATTCTTGGAGCTTTAGCAGGTCTTGTTATCTATTCTTTAGGATATAAGAAAGTACTATCTTTTACCCCTTCGATATTCTTTTTGGGTATTTTAGCCCTCATTTTGGTTTTTTTGCCTAAAGTTGGACAAGAAATCAACGGATCGAGACGTTGGATCAATTGCTTTGGTTTATCCCTTCAGCCGTCAGAATTTATGAAAGCAATCATTCCGTTGATGGTGATATACCGTTTTTCTATTAAGGGTATACCAAAAACATTTAGAGAGTTTTGTGAAAGTCAACTGCTCTATGTACCACCTATTTTTCTTATTCTGTTAGAGCCAGATAATGGAAGCGCTCTGATCATAGTAACGACTTTAATTGTCTTGTATTTTCTCTATTCAGTACGTGCAAGGTATTGGTTTTTGCCAATTTGCGCTGTATGTTTAGTTGGAGGAGCTGCTGCGTATAAAATGCCGCACGTTCATGACCGTATACGTGTCTATCTACATCCTGAAAGCGATTTATTAGGTAAAGGGCATCAACCTTATCAAGCTAAAATTGCAACAGGATCAGGAGGATTGACCGGTAGAGGATTTGGTGAAAGCATGCAAAAACAAGGCTACTTACCCGAGGCAAGAAGTGATTACATAGCAGCCATATTCGCAGAAGAAACGGGATTTATAGGAATGATTTCTCTGATTGTCCTTTTTATGGCGATAGGGGGCTTAGGCTTTCATATTGCATGTCATGCCTCTGATGAAGGGGGCTATTATACTGCGATGATTTTAACTTTTTTGATTATGATCCAAGCGTTTATCAATTTGGGTGTCGTTTCAGGTCTTTTGCCAAGTAAGGGAACAAATTTACCCTTTTTTAGCCAAGGGGGATCTTCTCTTATAGCCAATTTTATCAACCTTGCATTACTAATGAGTATTTCTAAAAAGGAGCAGCCATGCGCATCGCTTTAGCAGTAGGTGGTACAGGTGGACATATACTTCCTGCTTTGGAAATAGCTAAAAGATTACAAAATGAGGGGGCAGAAATCCATTTAATTGGGGTTTATCTCGATAAAAATCCTCATTTAGATCGTACTTTTTTATGTAAAAGTGTGGATGGTTCAAATCGCTGTGTGATGAGGATTTCAAAAGGAATTTGGCAAAGTATTCGCTACTTAAGAAAAAATAAGATCGATAAGATCATCGGATTTGGCAGCTATCACAGCTTTCCGGTATTAGTAGCGGCTCTTTTACTAAAAAAACCCTACATGCTTTTTGAAGCAAATCTTTATCCAGGTAAAGTAAACAGAATATTTGCAAGATGGGCAAAATGGGTAGCAGTGCAATTTTCTGAAGCGCTCGCTTATTTTCCTTCTAACGGAAAAACGATCAATTTTCTCTCTCAAAGATTTGCTTTTGTATCGCCTTCTTTGCAAGAAGCGGCAAATTATTACGATTTCGATCCTTTATGTAAGACAATACTAGTGATGGGTGGCTCTTTAGGGGCTAAATCGATCAATGAAAAGATGCTTGAAATGGCGCAAAAGCTCTCTTCGCCGATCCAGGTGATCCATATTTTAGGAAAACAAGGAGAAATTGAAGAGGTAAAAAAAAGATACGATGCATTGAACATTAAAAGCGTAGTCAAAAGATTTGAAGACAACATGCAGCATGCTTATGCCATTTCTTCTTTTTCTTTAGCTAGAGCCGGTGCTGCAACAATTGCAGAGCTGATCCATTTTGAATTGCCTGCGATTTTGATCCCTTATCCTTTTGCTAAAGATCGGCATCAGCTAAAAAATGCGATCTATTTTGAGGATCAAGTAAAAGGGGGTGTTTGTATAGAAGAAAAAGATTTTAGCGAGCTTTTTACTATGCTCAATACATTCTTAGATGAAAAGTTCTTGGAGAGTAAAAAGAGCGATATCAACTTGTACAAATCCTCGTTATCTGATTTTTCAATCGCTGAAATTTTTTCATGAGCTGATCAATTTTTAGCGTCAACTTCACTAGACAGACTCAGAGGTTTTTGTCATACTAAGACAAAATAAGGAGTAAACAGATGCACTTTATCGGTATTGGCGGAATCGGAATGAGCGCATTAGCGCATATTGCTTTAGAAAAAGGGGAGCAAGTTTCAGGTAGTGATGCTAAAGATAGCGCCATCTTACAAGATCTTGAAAAAAAGGGTGCTTTTGTTCAATTAGGTCATCATCGAGAAAATATCCAAAAGGCTTCTATTGTTGTCTATAGTAGCGCAATCAAAGAAGATAATCCTGAGTATGCCGAAGCCCAAAAACAGCATCTCAAAATGCTGCATAGAAGTGATTTACTTAGCTTATTTATGCAAGATGCCAAGCAGATTATTGTCGCTGGCGCTCATGGTAAAAGCACCACAACAGCATGGATTGCGTATGCTTTAAAGCTTGCTTCAAAAGATCCAAGTTTTGTAGTAGGCGGTATTAGTCCTTCTTTACAAATCCATGGAAAATTAGGAAAAGGGGAATACTTTGTCGCAGAAGGGGATGAAAGTGACGGCTCTTTTTTACGCACCACCCCTTTTGCTGCTATTATCACCAGCATGGATCCTGATCATTTAGACTTTTGGCAAGAAGAAAAGGCATTAGATCAAGCTTATGACCAATTCATTCAAAAAGCAAAGCATCTCATCTACTGCATTGATGATCCCAAACTTTCTCAAAGAGCCCCTAAGGGTATTTCGTATGGATTTAGTGAAAAAGCAGATATTCGACTGTTATCGACTCAGGTAGTAGATGGAAAGCAAAGATGTACTTTTACTTTCAAAGAAAAAATCTATGAAGATATTCCATTATCAATCGATGGCATCCATAATGTTTTGAATGCCCTAGCTGTTTTTGGCCTACTTTATCTTCTCGAAATTGAAGAAAAATACTTTTTTGAGGCGGTCAACTCCTTTGAAGGGGTTTTGCGAAGAATGCAATTTAAGGGAATAGTAGATGGTGTCCGTTATATCGATGATTATGCTCATCATCCAAAAGAGGTAGAAGCCACTTTGCAAGCTATGCGCTCAAAAGTGCCCTCAGAGCAATTAGTGGTTGTTTTTCAGCCGCATAGATTTTCACGTTTTCACACTTTCCAAAAACAATTCGCAAAAGCATTGAGTGGTAATGAGCGCGTTCTTATCACAGATATTTACGGTGCAGGCGAAGAAAATAGTTTTTCTGCTGATCCGCAAGATTTAGTTTTTCTTCTGCCGAAAAACACTACCTACTACGCCAAAAGGACGAACATAAAAGATGTGCTAAAAAAAATTATTAAACCGGGTGATACGGTGCTTGCGATGGGTGCAGGGGATATCACTTTACTTAAAAAGGAAATGGAGTGAAAAAATTTACCCTTTTTCAATCTCTATGTTGGATCATTCTTCCTACCTTATTTTTTACCCCTTTTTTGTATATGAGTGTAAGGTATGGGCAAAAAACGTGGAAAGAGCATCGTACTTTAGCTAAATACAACATCACTTCCATCATCCAGACAAGCTCAACAAAAAGGGCTCTAAACAGTGCTTTTTTTGCTGAACGACTAGGGTTATCTGTCGATCAGGTGCAAAATATCTACAAATTTGATGCCAAAGCAGCACAAAATAGGCTACTTGAAACTGCACTTATCAAAAATGTAAAAGTGGTCAAAGAATATCCTGATACCTTGTATATCGAATATGACATGCGTATTCCTATTGCAAGAATTGGTGAATATGAAAATGTAGCGATTGATGAAGAGCATACGTTATTTCCGTTAAGTCCCTTTTTTTCCAGAACTAAGATACCGGAAATCTATCTAGGTCATGATCAATCTTTGATCAAATACAACACCAAGCTTGAAGATGAAAAACTTAATGCGGCTCTTTTGATTATCGATCAAATCAAAAAAGAGCTGAAAAACGATGCTATCCATATAGAAAAAGTGGATGTTTGCAGGATTGATGCAGCAAGTTATGGTAGTAGAGAAGCAATAGTTGTTATCAAATTGCCTGAAGGAAGGCATTATTTAAGACTCCAAATTAAAGACTTAGAAAAAAAGCTCGCCAATTACGCCTCTTTAAAACCGATTTTAGATCAAGGAGATAAGGTGATTGATTTAAGAATAGAAAACATAGCTTACATAGATAAGGTCGAAAATGGATGAATATATATTGGTGCATTTTACAGCGGATGATCTAAAGCTTGCAGAAGGTATACTTTCTGATTTATTAGAAAGCGGAGTCGTGGCATGCGGCATGATTCAGCCTGAAGTGATTTCTCATTTTAGATGGAAGGGAAATATTGAAAAGACAAAAGAGTGTGTGATCATCATGAAAACAAAAAAAGAGTTCTATCAGATCATCGAATCGTATATAGTAGAAAGCCATACGTATTCGATACCTGAAGTAATAGCTATACCAATAGTAAAAGGTTATAAAAAATATCTTGAATGGATAGATCAAGAAACCTCTTGAAAAAAAGAATTGTATTTTAAACAATGAGTAAGACAACGAGGTATAGGCATGGTAGGTCTTCGGGTAGATACAGATTGGCAACAAGATAAAGTAATCCTTCGTCCAGAAGGAAGACTTGATACTGCAACAGTAGGAATATTAGAAAAAGAAATCACTAAGCATATCGATGAGCAGCACTATAAAATAATGCTCGATTTCAAAAAAGTCGATTATCTAAGTAGCGCCGCTATGCGATTACTTCTTGGTACAACTAAAAAATTAAAAAGCCTCGGTGGCAAACTCACTCTTGCAGAAGTGCATGAAGAGGTGATGGAAATCATCAAAATGGCAGGTTTTGACTCTCTTCTCAGCATACATGATAAAGAAAAAGAGGCCCTCGATGCTCTTGGCTAAATCATGTTCTTAACTCAAGAGAAAAAAACTCCACTTCATCTTCCTCAGAAAAAGAAAAAAGTCATCGTAATTTCAGGGCCTACTGCCTCCGGTAAAACGGCCCTATCTTTAATTTTATCCAAAGCGCTAAACGGCGAGATCATCTCTTGTGATTCTGTGCAAATCTACAGGGGAATGGATATTGGAACCGCTAAGGTTCCAGTTTCTATACAAAAAGAAGTACCTCATCACATGATTGATATTCGTGATGTGGATCAAAGCTTCAATGTTGTTAATTTTTATGAAGAAGCGATGATTGCATTCAATGATATTATTGCTCGTGGCAAGACGCCTATTATTGTCGGAGGGACCGCTTTTTATATCCATACGATTCTTTATGGTCCTCCTAAAGGACCCCCTTCAGATCCGGAAATACGAGAACAGCTCGAAGCTGATTATGAAAAATTTGGTCCGGAGATGCTCTATCAAAAGCTCAAAGAGCTCGATCCCGATCATGCGGCATCAATCACAATGCTCGATCGCCAAAAAATTATACGCAGTCTAGAAATCATCGCGATTAGCGGGATGAAAGTAAGTGAGATACCAAAACCATCTTTAGAAGATGTACCGCAAGAGTATGACTTTAGGTGCTGGTTTACTTACTATCCAAGAGAGCTTCTTTATCCTAGAATCGAAGAAAGATGTGATCAAATGATCAAAGAAGGCTTAATAGAAGAAGTTCTTCAGCTTATCCCCAAAGGAATCTATGAAAATAGCTCCGCTGCAAGAGCGATAGGATATAGGCAAGTGCTAGATTATTTGCAAACAGCGCAAGGGCCTGAAGATTGGGAAAATTTTGTAAGAACATTTAAA
>Ga0194118_10003151_pt1 | contig 19699 bp, 31 predicted proteins | sample TA2MahsurfametaG_2_FD_148662 | JGI IMG/M metagenome (GOLD analysis project Ga0194118, IMG submission 148662) | Freshwater microbial communities from Lake Tanganyika, Tanzania - TA2015013 Mahale N5 surface | ecosystem: Environmental > Aquatic > Freshwater > Lake | place: Tanzania: Lake...
ACGTAAAAAAAAGAAAAAAAGAGAGAAAAAGAGAGAAGAAGAGAAGGAGGAGTAAAAAGAGAAAAATTGAAAAGGTAAAAAAGAAAAGGAAGAATAGCAAGAGCAAAGATGGAAAGTGTGTTGAGAATACTGAGAAGAGAGACGGGAAAGGGAGAAGAGGAGTGTAAGAAGATGATGATGGATGAGTTGAAAGAGATGGAGTTGGAGATGAGAGCGATGAAGGCGTTGGTGATGAAGGAAGTGGTGGTGGTGCCGAAAGAAGAGACGAAGACGAAAGCGGTGAAAAAGCCGAAGGCTCGGGAAACGAAAAATGAAGGAGGTTCATCAGAGGCGGTAGTAGCAGGAGCAGATGAGCCGATACCAAAAGAAATAGAGGAGCCGAAGGCGAAGGCGGTGAAAGAGGCGAAGGCGAAAGCGGTGAGAAAAGCGAAAGAGCCAACAACGACTGCGACAAAAGAAACAAAAAATGAAGAAAGTGAAGTGGTAGTTGCTGCTGCTGCTGCTGCTGATGTTGCTGATGTTGCTGATGTTGCTGCTGCTGAGCCGAGACCAAAAGTGAAAGCAGTCAAAGAGCCGAAGCCGAAGGCGGTGAAAGAGCCAAAAGAAGCCAAAGAGCCGAAGCCGAAGGCGGTGAAAGAGCCAAAAGAAGCCAAAGAGCCGAAGCCGAAGGCGGTGAAAGAGCCAAAAGAAGCCAAAGAGCCGAAGCCGAAGGCGGTGAAAGAGCCGAAGGCTGTGAAAGAGCCAAAGGCGAAAGCAGCCAAAGAGCCGAAGGCGAAAAAAGCCGCGAAAGAAGAAAAAAAAGAGGAGCCGAAGGAGGTGGTGGTGGAGCCGGAGGTGGTGGATGAGGAAGAGGAGGTGGAGGTGGAAGAGATAGAATACGAAGGAACGACATACCTGAGGTCATGCAAAGGAGTGGTGTATGACATGGAGACATCAGAGGAGATAGGGAGATGGAATTACGAGACGAAGAGCATCGAAGCGGAGTAAGGTAATGAATAAGGTAAGGAATAAGGTAAGAAAGTGACAAATATGGTAGTGACAAGTGGTGTTTTTTTTAATGAAATGGAAAAGTTCATTAAAAAAAAGTGGTTTTACCGGTGGTAGGTTTCGATCCTACGTCCTCTGGGTTGTGATCCATAACCATCCTCAGACGTACCGCGTAAAGCAGTAAAGATTAGAGGACGGTGTTTTACAGCGCGCTTCCACTGCGCCACACCGGTGAAGGTTGCTGCGTTTAACGTCCAGCTAGACGGCCGGCTTCTGTAAAGCACAGGCGAAGGAATAATATACCGGTGACATGTTTCGATCATGTGACCTCGGAGTTATGAGCCCCGCGCGCTAACCTCTGCGCCACACCGGTGAAGGTTGCTGCGTTTAACGTCCAGCTAGACAAGTCCGTTGGTGGGTTTCGACCCCACGACCTCGGGTTATCGGCTTAGAGCCATCGCCCCGCGCGCTTCCACTGCGCCACAACGGATAAAGGATGCTCCGTTTATAACGTCCAGCTAGACGGTAGTAGAATACGTTTAACATCAGCATCTAGACGGCCGTTTAACGTCCAGCTAGACGGCCGGCTTCTGTAAAGCACAGGCGAAGGAATGAAATACCGGTGACATGTTTCGATCATGTGACCTCGGAGTTATGAGCCCCGCGCGCTAACCTCTGCGCCACACCGGTGAAGGTTGCTGCGTTTAACGTCCAGCTAGACGGCCGGCTTCTTTACACCCCCAGCTTGTTGCTGGGGGGATTGTGCGGTAGCACAATAAGCACAGGCGAAGGAATAATATACCGGAGGTTGGGTTCGAACCAACGTCCTCGGGATTATGAGTCCCGCGCGCTCCCTCTGCGCCACCCCGGTGAAGGTTGCTGCGTTTAACGTCCAGCTAGACGGCCGGCTTCTTTAAAGCACAGGCGAAGGATGTAATATACCGGAGATAGGGTTCGAACCTATGACCTCGGGATTATGAGTTCCGCGCGCTCCCTCTGCGCCACCCCGGCGTGGTACCCCCTGCATGTTTCGATCATGCGACCTCCAAGTTATGAGCCTGGCGCTCTTGCCTCTGAGCTAAGGGGGTGTAGAGTTGCTCAAGTGCCTTGATGCACCGATGCGATGTGAAGAATAATACCGCTGACAGGTTTCGATCCTGTGACCTCGGAGTTATGAGCCCCGCGCTCTTCCTTTGAGCTACAGCGGTGTGATACAAGTCGAAGAACATGAAAGCATCGACAGGACCGAATCGCGTTACATTAAAGACACGAGCGGTGAGATAAGGAAGAAGTGAAAAAAACGAATCAATTTTATTGTAAAGTAGAGAGAAAGGAAGTATCATGAAGAAAATGCGAAAATTAAAAATGAATGAAGTCATACGAACCCATGACGTCATCATATAGAATAGAGAGAAGTCTTTAAGTAGTATTATGGATAGGGTGTATAAGGGTAAAGCGGTATAAAAACAAAAGTCAAAAGTGGTTATGTGAGCCATTTCCGGTTACCGATAATAACGAGACGATATATGGTAAGAAGATTACGTTCATAAAAGGAAAAGTGTAAATAGGGTGGATGGGAAAGGGATAAGAATGTCGGGGCGAACACTGATGAATCCATGAATTAATGAATCCATGGGATGTGAATCGTAGATTACACAGATAATGTGTGTGAGAGAATGATTCAAATACGAATATCATATAATACGAGTATATAGAGTGAAATCTCTCGAACACATGAAATAGAAAGAGTAAAAAATGGCGAAGAAGGTGGCCGTAAGAATAGACCGAAGGTAAGAATAGACGGAGGATGTTATAGATGAATCGCTCGCTGCGCTCGCTCATAATATACGATATCGAAATCGATGTGTCGAGAGAATGATTCAAATACTAATTCTATAAAGATGAATGATGAAATCTCTCGAACACATAAAATCTCTCGAACACATGAAATAGAAAGAGTAAAAAATGGCGAAGAAGGTGGCCGTAAGAATAGACCGAAGGTAAGAATAGACGGAGGATGTTATAGATGAATCGCTCGCTGCGCTCGCTCATAATATACGATATCGAAATCGATGTGCTGAGAGAATGATTAAAATACTAATTCTATAAAGATGAATGATGAAATCTCTAGAACACATAAAATCTCTAGAACTCATGAAATAGAAAGGATAAAAATGGCGAAGAAGGTGGCCATACTCGAAACCCATAATATGAGCCGACGGTAGTTATGCCACCGAATTCCCGCCACCGATAGCACACGATATATGGTAAGGAAAAGTGGTCCATGCCATAAAAATAGATATAAGAGAGACCCAAGCATTCGCGCCGTAAGAATGGACCCGCGAAGCAAGCGACGAAGTCGCTAAGGAGTAAGAATAGACGGAGATGTTGTTGAGAGATGTGCGCCGGCTTCCACATTCGAATGTGGATTCAAATACTATTATCAAATGAAATCTCTCGAACATCATGAATCCAAAGGTAAAAAAAATATACGGCACCCTCGCCGTGAATTCAAACTTACCTCATCATATCCAAGGGCATTCCAACGCAAGACCGACCTCCTAGTCATCAGCCATTTCCTCAACACATGAATAACAAACCATAACCTCATTAGAAGTGCCTTCATCCCCAAGACACTCAAATTTGGGAAGCCAATTCAAGTCAATCTTGTCAGTCAAACCTTCGCCACAGTAGAAGCAACTGCCCCAAGAAGGCCGAGAACAAGGCCGCGGAATGGCAGGAAGTCGGCGCAAATGACAGCCGGGATGTGTAAAGTGAAGCAGCACAATTTCATCATCAAACGCATCATAAGCCAAGCGAGACATGACACCATCAGCACGTAAGGAATCATAGGTAGCCTCGGTGCTGCCGACCAAAGAAGCGTAAGCGGCACACTCTTGAAGCTTCAAAAGAACAGAACGGAGAGAAGGAAGGCGAATCCAACGAGCCCGAATGAGGTCGAAATAATCCTCAGCAAAGCGGGGATTGTGATGAGAATGACAAACAATTTCCTTGACACGCTGACAAACAAGAGCATGAAGATGAGGGGCGATGACATGAAGAGATACACCGCGAGTTCCGCAACGATGAAACTGGAAAAGTCCGCGAACGATAATACGGAAAGTATCCAAAGTCCAAATGAAACGAGAAGGCCCACGAAGTTTGCGAGCATAGATTCCGGCAAAAGAACGAATCTTCATAAGTTTCTGAGTAGGTAAAGCACACAATAACACGAAATAAGAAAAGTATTTCAATTTTATGATAATGACATGAGAATCGAAATATCATGAAAAAAAACACACTATTTTGTTTTTTTGGTAAGTCACGCGTCACACACACACACACACAGCGAGATTCAATTGTTGTAGGCCGCATTCGAGAACGGTCCATATCCGCAGCTGACGTAGCCGTTCTTGTTGTAGTAGTCGCCACACGCGTTACACATGAGCGCGAATCCGCCAGGAAGACGAGGGTCACACGTGAAGTCGGCACGGTCGTCAAGCCCAGCATCACACGTAACACACAGGCCGTATTTGTGTTCATCGAATTTCTTCATGCGCTCTTCATTCGTAAGTTTGAATCCGGGTTCATGAGTCTTCGAAGCCGACACAGTCACGCTGGTGGCGGCAGCAGTAGCATTCCAGTAGTTAGTAGTAGTCATCGTAGTTCGTTCGTCTCTGAGTCAGGGCACTACCATCCGGCAAATACATGAAAAAGTATTTCAATTTTATCCATCCGACTCAGTAAATCGTAGGTTCATGATGAAAATCAAAAAGTATGGTCACATGTCACAAGCACAATAAAAAGGTACTTTACTGAGTTATGTTACACACATCGTCACGCATATCAATACTTACTTGAAATTTTTACTGTGCGAGGCATTCACGCGTTCCGTATAGAGGTCAAACATCATGTCATGCTCCCACTTCTTTTTCAGCTCGGTGATCGTATCCGGGTGGTCCTTTCGCGCAGCTTCAATCTTTGCTTCAAGCGCTTCATGCCCCTTGCGCACAGCTTCCTCCCATGCGGCTTTCACAGCAGCACGGCGTTCCCTAGCAGCAGTCCGTCCAAACTTCTTCGTCAATATCGCAGCAACATTTCGTTCGCGTTTTTCAGAAAGAGCCTTGATGGAAACAAGACAGAGTTGGTGGTGCTTTTCGGTGTTGAATTTCACAGCAGCGGCAGGGCTCACAAACTTGGGGTTCTTGCGGAGAAGCTCTTTCTCAGCATAATGGAAGTTCGTAAGCGTTTCCGAAACGATGCCATTTTCCCGCGCAAGTTTCAGGATGTGAAGCATCTTCATCGTAGGCACGCCAGGGGAAGGGAAGGAGAAGCTTTCAGCCCACTTATCAACCATCTGTCGAAATTGAGCACGATTCTTCAACATATTACTGTGCTTCGCATAGTGTTCAAGGCGGATGTCCCAGTTGCGTTCGCGCTGCTCGGCCTTCTCAGCTTCACACCAGCCCTGCTTGTTCATCTCAGCCTCGCTAATGTAGTCAGGATTCTTGTAATAAGCCATTCTTCGTTCGTTGTTCGTTGTCTTTGCTTGATAGCTGTTATCAGGCAATATCATGAAAAAGTATTTCAATCTTTTCATGATACACAGAAAATCGGCGTATCATCATAAAATTTTTATCACACCATATATGGTCTCGTTTTGTAACCGAATCCTCGTTTTCCTACCCATTTCCGGTCACCGATACAGAACGGAATTTCGGTTCAATAGTAGCACGGGGAGCCCGACGAAGGAGGGCGGGTATATTGGGGTGGCCACAGGGCAAATTGCCGAGGCCAACAAAGGACCTCATCCATCACCCTCATCCACTACCCTCATCCAACCCCAGGGTCATCCAGCGCCCATATTCGCCGACGGCATACCCTGGCGCCGCCGGGTTGCGCGGATGGTGAGTGCGCCGTCGCAGCATGGATGGTCACATGTCAAAGTTCCATACCACCCACATCAGCACACCGTTTAAACACATCACCACAACAATTCTCAATCAGCTTTCAAGCAACAACAGACAACAACAACGACAATACAAATGGCCAACGCAATCCAACAACGCTGGAATATGTTATCTGAATTCGTTCAGACAACATGTGTCGACAGAGACGAATCACACGGACATGCCCACATGAAGGCCGTCGCAGAAACATCACTACACATCATCAATAAAGACTATCAAGACCGCCGTCAATTCAACCATCTCAAACTCGACGCCATCACAGCAGCCTGGCTTCACGACATCGCCGACTCTCGAACATCTCATTTCAAACTAACAAAAATGGAAACAACCGAGCAAAATGAGAAGATTGGGCAACATTACTCATGAAGAAAGAATCAAACGTCAAAGAAAGAATATGGATCTCTTTATCCGGATAGATTGACGTCCGAAAGATTGATCGCTGCGTTACTTCATTACGGTGACAATCACAATCACCCACAGGTTTGCTCTTTTGAACAACCAACCCGCTATGATCCGTTGTCGATATGAATCTATTATCATGACACATCACATGGATATCGTTGTGAGGTGGTAGAACCCCAGGCGGACCCTCCCACCAAAAATTTTCCAAAGATTCCATATTCACATGATTCCCAACCCCATTCTTCGTATCCCAAACAGCAAGTCCGTTCATAACCCCAGGCATGAAATTCTTACCGATCACCAACATACTCCCATCCGAAACGTGCGATACACCATGATAAAAAGGGCAAACACCGCCACCGCCACCGCCACCGCCACCCCACGCTAATACGGAAAATATACTCTGAACATCATACTTCAAACGAACCCCATTCTCTCGAAACAAAGAATCAATACGCAACACTTCATGATACAACGACAAGTTCAACTTCCAGAATGAACCATGGATGTATACTGCCTCTGGTACAGACCACAATACTTGACCATCACGTCCTAACAGCACATGATGTGTCCGGTCATTACGCACCTCCCCCCCATGAAAAATAAAATAATTATCCACCCCATTCAAATAACTCAAATCAGCCAAGAGAATCGTATCCAAGTCAATCCAAGTAAAACACATACCGTGATACTCATCATACAAACTCTTAAAAGCATGAACTCTATTAAAATTCAACTGATACCATCGATTCCGCACAGCACTCCCATCTACCCAAACATTACCATCAGACCCCTCCGCATCCAACAACAATATCTCGCCATTATTGTCCTTAACCTCCCATTTGCGACAGACAACCCGCGGATCATCGATTATAAGCCCCAGGTTTTGATAAACCACCAAAAAGAAATCAGGATGAAACTTATCCAAAGAAGCAATCAAGACATACATCATACGAACCAGTTCATGATAAGTATTCTTCCCGATATAAAAACAAAAAGTAAATAGCCTAAGTGTCGTCATCTCTCAAACAACGGATCTCTCAAACGATCAATATAGATTATACACATCAAAAAACGTTTATTATATAATACAGGGGGGTTTCGCCCAGAGACGACGAAGACGACGACGATTAAACATCAACAAAAACAGCCCCATGAACTGCTAAAAACATAACACAATAAAAAGGACTACCCTCCACCGCACTCGAAACAGAGTCATCCATTTCTATTTTCCTTATATTATGGTTACTAAAAAAAAGCACACAACCCCCGTGTGCCGACACAACACAACACAACACCATCACACGCATCACCGCATCACGCATCACGCTCACGCATCACTTACCAGTAACCTTTTTCCGAAAGTCGAACCCGCATTTGAAACGTAAGCGTCTCAATCATCAGGCAAATCGCCGCAGTATTCGGCTCATTCTTGCGAACTCCAAGCGCACGGCGCGCACACTCGATCTGCCGGTCAATCAAAGCAGCTTCTTCGGCAATAGCACGGTCTCGCGCCGTACGATCTTCCGCACGTCGAGCAGCAGCAGCAACCTTACCCGCAGCCCGCGCAGCCGCAGCAGCAGCTTTTTTTTCACGCTTCAACGCAGCTCCACGCAAGGCAGCACTCATATTCTTCGTAGTAGTAGTAGTAGTAGTAGTAGGAGTCGTCACAGTCATCGTTGTTTCCATTTCGTTCGTTCGTTCGTTGTCTTTGTCTAGGGCACTACAATCAGGATAAAATAGAAAAAGCATTTCAATTTTATTCAATAATAAAATAAATCACCACCGAGACCGACGCGCACAAGTTCGTGTCATTTTGCGACGAACTGTTTTACCTTTTTTATTTGAATGATGCTTACGTCGTTGTACTGATGATTTGCGAATGCGACGATGACCAGCATCCATCATCACACCTGGTGTTGCTGCTGGTCTTGCTTCTCCACCACTCACACTCTCCCCTTCTATTTGTTCATGTATAATTTGAAAATACATGTCTGAAAGACTAGAAATCCTTTCTTTTATATCATGAACAACACGGTCTTCCAAGCCAGGAACCAAACTCAAATTACGTAACGCCACAATAGCCTGAACTATTAATACCTTTAATGCGTTATATCGTTTTTCTGGTGTATCATACTCAGCGTCAGAAGAAGGAGATAATTGTGCCGCTGACATATGTTCCGAGATGTTTATTACACTAGTAATAAAGTATATATATTATATCAATATTACATTTCATAACATAATAAAATAAACCGCACCCACCCCCATCAACCACAAACCACTTACACACACACATCCACCCATCAACCACAAACCACTACGCACACACAGACTCTTAAAGTCGCCGAGGTGGTGGCACCCCCCAAGGCGAAACCGCAAAGAGGAACAACATCAACAAACAACCAACAGTAATCATCATGAACATACAACCCGTAAAGCTGATATCAGAACCGACCAACTCACGCCGACGACGATGAACAACACTCATCATCACACCACCCTCATCACCACTCCCCCCGCTTTCATCGTCAGACAAGTACCCGATATATCCAGCATCATCCTGAATAGGAAAGGACGACGACCTTCTCTTGATCATTCGCAGACCGCTACCACCGCCGCTACCACCGCCGCTACCACCGCCGCCGCCCCCGCCGCCGCCCCCGCCGCCGCTACTACCACCGTCGCCGCCGCTACCACCACCGTCGCCGCCGAAGGCGGCTCCTGCCAATCGAACGTAGTTCCCGTCGCGGGGGGGCGGAACCCCCGGCGGAACCCCCAGCGGAACCCCCAGCGGACCCCCCAGCATCGGCTCCATAAACGCAGGACGATAACGACTGCCACCGCCAAACCAAGAACGCTTCTTTATACCAAATCCACGAGGATCACTGAATCGCATATCAACACCTCTGCCCATGAAACAATAATGCTGCCACAACCAACAACTCAAATAAATCAATTCAATTTTTTCGACGACAACGACGACAACGACGACAACGACGACAACGATAATTATAACAGGTTATTCGTCGATATTTGCAAAACAGCAAAAACAAAACAAGGCCATGATTCCAACACAACAACATTCATCTTCTTTATTTTCATTTTTATTAGACTGAATAGATTGAATAGAATGATTATGATTATGATTATACGACTGATGTTGTGGTTGTGGTTGAAAATATACCGGAGGAGGATACGTTGGATGTGAATAACAACTTTGACTATAATTTGGATAAGCTGGTGGCGGTTGATAATAAATGCCGATCGTTACTTCGTCCTGATCCATAGGAGGTGCGGTGGCAACATTGTAGTTGCTAATATTCGTAGTATTCGTAGTATTCGTAGTATTCGTATTATTATATAGAAAATATTTTTAAATATGTTTAAATCCGCACCATTCCGCAGGCGCAGAAAAAAATAGAGCATTCAGAGCATCCGTTATTATTACGATTATTACGATTATACAAATATAATAAAAATTATCATAGGGCTGCCATATCCCGTGTTCGCTTCACGATCCCTCCCGAAAAAATTGAAACAAAAAATCAAAATATTACAAAATGAAAGCGTCTCTATACTCGTTAAACTCGATCAATCAATCAATCAATCAATCAATCAATCAATACCACACACAATAACCATCATGCCAACCAAGAAATCATCCGCAACCAATAAGTCCAAGACCACCAAGAAGCCCTCCGCCGCAGCCCAAGCAATGGTATCACAAGCCGGACAAGCCGCCGTCATCCGCGCAGCCGTCCCGCAATGGTTCCGCCTAGACCCCGACCAAGTCCCAAACAACGCCGGCGGCTTCGTGTGGCAAATCAGCGACAAAGAACAAGTCATCCGCTATCTCATCATCGGCAGCGAAGGCGGCAACTTCTACCAGACCCCGCAACAGGTCAGCTCCACCTGCGCCAGCTGCGTCCTGAGGATGACGCGAACCCCCGACAATTTCAAATGGCTCATCAACACCATCCGCGATGTAAGCATCTCAGGCCGCGCAGCCAAACAAGAACCAACGCTCCTCGCACTCGCCACCGCCATCGTATTCGCCCGCACTCCTGCCGAGAAGACCGAAGCCCTGAACGCAGTAAATGACTGTGTGCGCATCCTAACGCACATGTACATGTTAATCGGGTATATCAAGATCTTCTCGAAGGCAGGACATCCCACCCACTCCACCGCCACCGCCACCGCCACCCCCACCCCCACCCCCGCCGCCACCCCCGCCACCGCCGCCGTGACAGGCAGCGGCCTCGGCCGTGGAATCCGCCGCGTCTTCGGTGAATACTTCTACTCGCGCTCAGGAATCGAAATCGCCAACCTGATGACCAAATACCAAAACCGCGAAGGCTGGACCATCAAAGACGTTCTCACACTCATCCATATCAATCCGTCCCGAATGAAAGACGACGGCGGCCGACTCGCAATCGAGCACGTATTCAAGACCAAGGAAGAATTCGAACCAATCCTCGCCACAGCCCCCCCAACTGCAGACCGCGTCAAACAATTACTGAGCGCCATCAAGGAAATCCACACCATCGCAGAAAGACCTCTCCAACCAGCAGCCGCCACAACAACAACAACAACAACAACAACAACAACAACAACAACAACAAGCACACAATCGTCCATCTCATCAACCAGGTCGGTCTCTGTCGCGAACAACTCCCATCGCAGCTCTTCAAGTACAAAAAGGTCTGGGAAGCGCTCCTCCACAGCAAAGGCGCCAACGGTAAAGGAAAGGGAATGCCCCTAACAGCACTCATCCGGAACTTGGGCAAACTCAGCACAGCAGAAATCGGCATCATCACACCCTCCGCAACCCCCTCCTCCGTGAGCGCCATTTGCGACCGAATCACTGACGCCGCCGACATCAAGCGCACCCGAATCCATCCATACACCATCCTCGTCGCGATGCTGACATACCAGAAAGGCCAAGGAGACAAAGGCAGCCTCGTATGGTCACCGAACCCCAATGTCGTCGCAGCACTCGACAAAGCATTCAAGCTCGCCTTCCAGAACATCACACCCACAGGCAAACGGATCAAAATCGCGCTGGATGTAAGCGGCAGCATGTCATCCAATTTCTGCACAGGTTCTCCCATCGTGAATTGTGCTACGGCCTCAGTCGCGATGATGATGATGACCCTCTACGTTGAAAACCAGCATCGACTCAAACTCGCGACCTCCGCCACCACCCAACAGCTCGCAGAAGCGATGAAATGGAAGACAACGCAACTACCTGACGGGCGCACACTATACGAGCATTCAGAGACAAAGAATTGTCAATTCAACAAACCCCCAGAGTTATCTGCTGGTGGCGGGGGCGCAACCCCTTCCTCATCCTCCACCTCCTCCACCCCCCCGCCAACCATCGCCGAATACAAAGCCACCAAGCAATACATCGGTCATCCTGACGCCATCGCAGCCGCTGCCGCCGCAGCCACCCCCTCCTACCGCCCACCCTTCGGTGGCATATCTACTCCATCCTACCTCCCCGAGCTCTACCCATCCCCAGCCACCCCCTCCAACGTCACGATTTGCGCATTCTCATGCACCATCATCGATATCACCAACGCCATCGTAGGCTACATGGACGCGACCATCGACCCTGCCACAGGTCTCCCCACGATGTCAATCTCCGACGCCCTCAGTCTGGTGAATCTCCCCTTCTCCTCCACCGACTGCGCTCTCCCGATGGTCCGTGCACTCGAAAACAAAGAACAAGTCGACGCCTTCGTGATCTACACGGACAGTGAAACATACATGGGCAAAATCCACCCGCAGGCCGCCTTAGAGCAATACCGCGCAGCCACAGGAATCGACGCCAAGCTCATCGTCGTTGGAATGACGTCAAACTGCCTCACGATCGCAGACCCGAAGGATCTCAACACACTCAACCTTGCAGGATTCGACACGGCGACCCCAAGACTGATCAACGACTTCATCGGGGGGTTCCGCCCCCCTGCGACGGTAGCTACGCTCAATCAAGGAAGCACACAACAAGGACAAGGACAAGGACAAGGACAAGGACAAGGAGAAGACGATACAGACGATTTCGTGATGCTGAACGGAGAGGAATAGTGGGGGGGGTTCCGCCCCCCTGCGACGGTAGCTACGCTCTATAACCCAACGGGGGTTCCGCCCCCCAACCACAGCATAACCACACGATAAACTGTTTATAACTAAAAAACAGGTCGCGCGCAACCGCCGTGATAATCGACCGGCGAAGCGAGCGAAGCGAATGAACGAAGCGAAGCGGAGTGAAAGAGCAAGCGTAGAGTGAATATAGACGGCGGAATAATAACAGACCCAGACCCAGACCCAGACCCAGTAATTTTTTACCTACGGTCGATTCTAACGGAACATCACCGTCAATTTTTACCTACGGTCGATTCTAACGGCGAAGACCCCCACGGAATAATTGAACCAATAAAACAACACAACCCAGAATCATACGACCAAGAGAATCCAACAACAACAATAATGTCGGATCCATCGCCATCGCCATCGCCATCGCCACCCATCGCAAAAAAACCAAGATTGATAATAAAGAACAAAGATAAAGCGAAGCAACCGTCGTGGGGGGGCGGAACCCCCCCAGTCCTCGCCTGCACACGATTCAACAACAAGACATGGCAAGAATATCAACTATGGCTGGCCACATACCAACAAACTTATGAACAAATCTACCAACGCCCGCTGAAATGTATATACGGCACGCCGAGAGAAATATCGCACAAAAAAATCCCAGTACAAGCCAAAATTCTCGTCATCGAAATGAATAATGACGAGAATAAAATAGAAGGCATCGGCGAAATCATAAACCAAACAGCGAGTGAAGTATATAGGCCCACCGCCCCCATCCCCTTCCGCAAAATATTCAGCGACCGCAACTACTCGCGGTATATCTATATAGGCAACACAAGATACGCATCGAGAGAAGAACTCGAACGCAATCACACTCCTGATGCGCAATATATCAACAAACAACTCGAAGGATTATTACCGAAAGAGCAGAAGCAAACAACCACAAACACAAACACAAACACAAACACAAACACAAACACAAACACAAACACAAACACAAACACAAACACAAACACCACAACCACTCCCCATCACACCACACCCAATCCGTCGTGGGGGGGCGGAACCCCCCTTGAGCGAATACTATTCAAAGGCCCAAAGCATATGAAACGCGGTTCAGGAATAACAAGGTGCGCAATAGATAAAGCTACACCGACCAAAAACAAAAATACGAAGCAGCAATTACAATAACCGCCTCAAAAATAAATACTTAATAAAGAAAATGATAACATGATAACGCATAGGTATCAAAAAAAATTGAAATGTTTTTTTAACATTATGAATTCATCAGCGAACAAGCAATCAGAGAATGGAACAGTTGATGATGGCAACGGCCCTGAGTATGGTCCTGAGTGTCATATTTGTGAATGGAGATTCAAAATACAATAACGAATACGTCGAAGGTTCAAATCAAATGATTTGGAAAGGGCAAACCCGCGGAGGACGCGACAACCGTCTCGTACCAGGAACACGCATATGGTGGCGGCCCAGAAGAAGTAGGCTAGCATTTACGATGATTGGAATAGTAACTCGCGTTGAATTATTGACACCTAGAAATAATTCTGCCGGAATTCCCGCAACTTATCGACTATACTTTGACCTTGAAAAGAATCCGCGAACAATCCATAAAGAAGCAGGAGACAGCACAACTCATCAGACGATTTTGCGGGCAGAAGGATTCAGCGAGGATGTGGTGGCCAAAGCTGCTGGTTGGGCTCAAGGAATTTATTAAGGTAAGATAATCACGTGAAGGGGGGTCACATCATTTAAGTTTTTTTACAAAATAACATGTCACATACATTACACGCCAATTACAGGAAAAATTGAAATGCTTTTTTATCAAATCAGCAAACAACAGCAAACAACAGCAACAAACAACAGCAACCATGACAAGTCGCACAGCCATCTTCCAAAAAAGCACGCGTAAAAATCAAGAGTTCGAGAGATTTCTATGTCACGGCCAAGAAGCGGCCATTCTGGACGCAACAATCAGTAAGTACATCCCGCTTACATATTTCGTGGGGGGTTCCGCCCCCCTGCGACGGGAACTACGTTCGATTGATGTAGGGGGTTCCGCCGGGGGTTCCGCCCCCCAGCGACGGGGCCACGGTCTCTCCGACAAGATGCCCTTCGAATCATTTCGACTCATCAACCTTCAACAAAGAGGCAGTCACGCTCACTCTCTCGTGCTCTTCAAAAGCCGCGCAATCACCACCAACCCAGAACAAATCGCAGTCTTCGAATGTAACGGTCAAGTATCGCAAAGTGAAATCCGCATACTTCACACAAGCCTTCCACCGAGAGAATACCTCGAGCTCACCGACACCGAAGCCGAAGACACCGAAGACACCGACACCACCACAACAGACAACCACGAAGAAGACAGCGACGAATCAGGAACCGTATATGACGTGTCAGAGCTTTACTTCTCACCCGTTTCACCCAGGTTATGCATGAACTTTGGCAACAATCGATACAATCCAGGCTACTGCGGCATCTTCGGAATCATCGCGATGGTATTTTACCGACACTGGCGTAAAGACCCAGAGACATGGATCACCGAATGGTCCAAACTTCTCATAAGGATGCGCGAATACATCCCCAACGAACCGAAATGTCACGGAAGTATAGGAACCGAAATCGCGTCCAAAGTCCAAGAAATCATCGCCGCACATCCGAGCACACACACCGGGCATCAACACGCCGAAAGAGAAATATATCAGCTGCTGGAAGATGAAATAAACAACTAGGAAACACAAACACCAACACAAACACACCAAAAAAAATACAAACATACAATAAAGAATGAAACAACCCAATTTTTTTTTACTGACAGTAATCGTCATCGTAGTGATTCAGTTATGCATAACATACTACGTAATGAACCGAACAAACAACCCAAACATAAACATCGCCCTCATCTTCATTCTCTCGATCATCACGATCATCATTCTGACAACATTCCATGAAAATATTCCCACAACAGTCCAACTCGCTCTATTCACATTTTTTTCTTATTTATTTGGACTAATGTTTTACCAAGTGAAACAAAGAGAACAATACTCAAACGAAGTAATCAACGAAGTCATCCTATCTACGATATCAGTATTCGTATCGATGGCAATAATAGGTTCCGTTCTCTTATCCTTTGGTATCCAACTCGGATTCAAAGCATGGCTCATTCTTTTCGTCGGACTTCTATCTCTCATCATATCGCGTATCATTCTAATATTCACCGCGGTCAACCCAGAAAACATCGACAAACTGACAACCCAACACAAATTATTATCCACAATCGGTATTTTCCTCTTTTCAGGATATGTAATCTACGACACAAACGTCATACTTCAAGGAACATATTACAAGAAAAACGAATACACCCGCGCAGCATTAAGTTATTATTTAGACTTTATAAACATATTCAGCAACAATCTTAGTGTTGCGGAATAAGGGCAACGAATCATTTTGTAATACTATAAAATAAGCTTTACAAAATGAAAAATTGATACACAGAAATACACAAACACACACACACACACCACCAAAGAACAAGCCACCCAACAACGATAATAACATAATGACTGAACAAGAAATCAACAAACTACAACACCTTCGCACAGAACTCACCTCCGCAAAACAGAAAGTTCTATCACTTCAACAAGAAATCAAACAAGCGGAAGAAAATATATATTCAAAATGCCAACACAAATGGGAGATAGACAGAACAAACGTCGGCGAACACACGGAATACATATGCGCAAAATGTCATCTGAGCAAGAAATAAGGGCACTATGCCCTCTTATTATACCTACGCAATATCGCTTCTTCTTCCCACTCCTGAATCAAACGCTTCAAAGAAGCCGGATTCTCTTCATTCTTTCGGATTCCCATAGCCTTACGCGTGCGGGCAATCTTCGCCAAGATATCCTCACGGTCTTTCTCTACCTCCTTCTCATGGGCAAGAGCCTTCTTCTCACGCGCCTCCGCAGCGGCAATCTTTCCCCGAAGACGAGCATCAGCCGCAGCTGACTTCTTCTGACGCTTCAAAGCAGCAGCGGCACGAGCAGCAGCCAAACGATCCACCGAAGCCGAAGCAACAGCAGCATCCGCCTTCTTCAATACGCCAACCTCCGCTAATGCTTCCTTCGCAACCTTTTTGACCAAGACATCGATCTTCTCACATGCCCCAGAGACCTTACTACGACGGGTTCCATTCGAACAACGCTTCTTGGCAGTATAACCAGCAACGCGAACACATTCGCCGGTCTTCTTATTACGACGAGAACCGCGCTTACAACGCGACTTGCCGGGACCACCCTTAGAACCGCCGACTTTGATGTCCGCCGCCGAACCTTCGGAAGCACCAAGACCAACACCTAAACCGCTCAGAGCCTTCTCTAAAACACCAGACATTCGAAGTATATATATATAAAGTGTAGAAAAAAATGACGATTGACTAAATGCCCCGCGAATGCAGGACACGCCAGACACGCCGATACGCTTAACAATGTTACACCCCGCCGTCGATTCTTACGGCGATTCTCGAACGTAGATCGCGTCGCTGGGGGGCGGAACCCCCTTAGAACTCATACAACTCCTCCGTCACCAAAGAAAACGACCAGTCATTCCCATGTAAATTCACAATATGTCCTTTATCATCCCGCAACGTCACCCGCAATTTATTAATCACCACCGGTCCAAAATACGCCCGCTGGTTCGAAAGCAAGGTGGGTCCGGAGTCAATATAATGCTGTCCAATCGACAACCCAGCAGCACCGCCACCCGTCCGCAAAGGAATCACCGCAAAGACATCCGACGTCTTCGGCCCCATCTCCCGATTTTTATTCGCCCCAGACCCCCCACGATTCGCCGTGATTTGGTTAAAAGCATAAATCTGCGAAAATGTCAAAGTCCGCGGCACGGTAGGGACCACCAATTTTTGCCGCTTCAAACCATTCCGCACATCCGCCGTATCGGGAATACACTTCGTAGCATCAGGCAAATCCGCATTAAAATACGCCGGGGTAGCCAAGGAAGTCGTCACCTCCCCAATTCCAACCACCCCACTATTCACGCGGCTATGATTAAAATCATCAATAATCAATAGAAAATACTGTGGCCCATAACAATCTACAACCGCCTCTCCACGAATCCACCCAGCCCCCGCCGACATATCATTCGCCGGGTTACTATCGCTATACAGCCCCAATATCGAATCCGCAACTTGTGAAGCCAACGACCGCCCTCCATCCGCCGCCGTCGTCGCCGCCGCCGCCTCCATCGCCTCCGTGACCCCCAGCACCATATACACCATCCCATACACCTCAAAGGTATTCAAGTCGCGGTTATATCCGGAAGGCAGCGCCCCATTCGCCATGACCACCCCATCATAATAATTACTATTGCGAAACCCGAGCAACCACCCTAAACTATTATTCAACTTCGTGCTCTGCCGACATCCACCAGCCGCCCGCCCCGAATAAATCATCGCCGCATCATAAAACGTGAAAGAAATAACCCGCGAAGTATAATTCATAAAAAAACACAAGCCATTCAAGGTATTATACGAAATATCAATACTGCCATTCAAATACGAATTCAACCCGATTTGACGCCGCACCGCCGCCACCAACCCCGAAGGGGTATAATTCCCATTCGCCACCGTGATTGTATGAACACCATTCACACCGGTATTCAAATCAACATACATGACATTATTTCCCACGGCCGAATCCACAGAATACCACGTATAAGGAATATTAATGGAATTCAGCTTCAAGGAAGTAACATTCGTAAGTGGCTCGGTCAAAACCACCGTAAAGCTCGTCGCAGAGGTAGGTGATGTAGGGTCACTCGTATAAGGAAATGCCGACTGACGAAACTGACTGTCGATATTAATAATACGTGTCAAAGTATTACGCAATATGGGATTCGTTGTGCCCTGAGCAACAGGAATTACATAGGAATTCGCAACCCCGATTTTCTTCTGCTTCATTTGATAATGGCCGTTTTCATCACGGAATATTTTCACCTTATTCGAGCGATTCACATAGGCTCCATTCCCGCGCCCGCCCCCGCGCCCGCCCCCGCCGCCACCACGCTCCTCGTCATCCTCCCCGTCGTCATCCAAATACTGATTTCGTTCCCATTTTAATTGCTGAGAACCAGAAACGAGACCCTTTTTCAAGTCACGTCGCAACCCCATAACATCATTCGGGTCATATCCCGATCCAGCGTCATCTCCCCCATCCGCACCCCCATCCGCACCCGAGTCATCGTCTTCACCATACCCCCCAGCACCAACTCCGCCCATATTATCATCATACCCACCGCCGCTTTCGGCAATTTCACCGCCGCCGCTTAGGTCGCCACCACCGCCGCCTCTACCGTCCCGAATAACTTTTCTCATGGCAAGCCCTTCGACACCTTCGACGCCTTCGACGCCATCACCGACCAACAAAGAATACAATCGCAGTCCAACATCCGAAAAAAAGCGAGACAACGTAATATCAACCTCTCGATACTTATCAACAAACCCCTGTATAATATTCGACAACTCATGCTCGGTGATACCGCCTCCGCCGCCTAACCCCACCAAATCAAGCAACTCATCAAGTGAATAATGGGAAACATCTGTATCATAACCGCTACGTGAGTTCATAATTTACTTATAATAATTTACTTACAATAATATTATACTGCCTCTTTATAATAGAATACACAAAACAATTCTGTTTAATTCATTACAAACTACAACAACTACAACAACAACCACCATCTCCCCACCCCTCTCCATGGCCGAAAAACCGAAATACGTATTTTCAACATTTTACAAAATATGCGTCATCATCGTAATACTCGTTGCATTCATCGTAATGCCGGTTTATCCAGAAATGTTCATGAGGTTAATCATCGGTATTATTCTTGGAATAGGTATATTTTTCGGATTTGCGCCGAATGAAGCCCATTGTGAATACGTCTATAAATACATAAGATTAAGAATACGCATACTAAAAATAAACTGGTCTTTAGGATGCCCACCAAGGATGTTCGCAATCCTTTTAAGTATCGTCTTTTATATTCTTGCTGTATATGTGGGATTCAGGATGAAGGTGATCTAAGGGGGTTCCGCCCCCCTGCGACGGGTAGCTTCGCTCTATAAACCAACGGGGGTTCCGCCCCCCTGCGACGGGTAGCTTCGCTCTATAAACCAACGGGGGTTCCGCCCCCCTGCGACGGGT
>Ga0194118_10003154_pt1 | contig 19687 bp, 14 predicted proteins | sample TA2MahsurfametaG_2_FD_148662 | JGI IMG/M metagenome (GOLD analysis project Ga0194118, IMG submission 148662) | Freshwater microbial communities from Lake Tanganyika, Tanzania - TA2015013 Mahale N5 surface | ecosystem: Environmental > Aquatic > Freshwater > Lake | place: Tanzania: Lake...
GCCTGCGTGCTGCGCCACACACCGGTCCAGTGCGGGTTGGCGAATGTCTTCGCTTCCGTCTCGTCTTTGGCCAGCAGTTCCGCGCCGGCGGTGATCCGCTGGTCCGGCCCCGCCGTCTTTTGCAACTGCGCCAGCGCCTGCATCAACGCCAACCGCGCATTGTCACGCGCGGTCGTCAGATGGTCCGCACTGCCGCTGCGCCGCAGCTCGATCGATGCCAGCCCGGTCATCGCCACCGCCAGAAGCGAAATCAACACCAGCAGCATCACCGAGACGACCAACGCAAATCCACGGGGGGACCGGGCGGACTCAGGCAACCCGAATGGCCTGACCAACAACGTCTTCATGCATTTATGAATACAATGTATTCATCACCCCCGCAAGGGCTCATTTTCCAAGGAATAATAGGAAAAAATCGCAGCTCACGGGCCGTCAGAACCCGCCGCCACAGCCCGAATCCGGTAAAACCGGCTGCTGACCGCCTCTGCAGCCGGTAGTGTTTCCGTAGTCAGATTACCTTGAGAGGCAATCCCGGTCCGCACCGGTGTCCAAGACGCGGGATTCGACAAGTCTTCGGTGGCCTCGATCGTGTAGCTCCAGCCGGGGCTGGATTCCCAGTCGAGTGAAACCGCGCCATCCGGACCGACCTGGATCGCCGTGACTCGGAACGGCGGGTGGATTTCCGGCTCAACTATGGAGGGCACCTCCAACAACGCGAGGAATCCGGGATCCTCCCCGGGATGGATCCGTGAAAGGTCGGCAAACGCGACGTTGTTTCCTTTCTTATAGTGGGCGGAGAACACGGTGTCCTGCTCGATGCCGCGATAGAGCAGATAAAAAGCGATGGCGATGCGGTGGCCGACCGGATGATTCAGTTGCACGGTGGCGGTTTTTTTGACGTTGCTTCCGCGCCCGAAGGTCTTCTTGTCGATCACCAGCTCGCCCGCGTCGTCAAAGTCGCCGTCGTTATTGAGGTCGATGTAGAGGATCGAGCCGTCGTAGCTGTTCAATCCAAAAGTATAATCGCCGGTGCCATCGACACGGGTGTCGAACACGCCCTGCCACAGCACGGTGAAATAACTTGCGGCAGTGATGCCGGGCAGGCTGGTCCACGCCTTTGCGCCGCCTGCCAACGTCGATGCCGTCTTTGCGTAATCGATCGGATCGGTCTGCGTGAACGACGCGCTCGGCGTTGCGGCGAGCAGATTGGAGATCGGCGAGAGCAACGACGCGCCGCTGGTGCCGTCGGTGGGGATCGCGTCGTAAGTCGTCGCCAACAGGCCGCCGCGGAACACGCTGACCGCAACCGATCGGCTCACGGTGAATCCGTCGAGCGTGGCACTCACCGTGTAGGTGGTGGTGCTGGCGGGCGTGAGCGTGAGGCTGCCCGAGGCGGGTTTCTCGCCGATGCCGTTGTCGAGGGTGACCGTGGTGACATTGGTGGCCGACCACGTGAGCGTCACCGATTCGCCCGCTTGGATTTGCGACGCGCTCGCTTGCAACTGGATTTCGGGCGCACCCGGAACGGTGTAGATGTCGGCCGCCAGCGTCGAGCGGGTGGTCGGGATCAGGTAAGCGCCGTTGAGTTGCTCGTTGAGTGTTTCCCAGGTGATGCCGTCGCGGCTGCCTTGAATGCGCCAGGCCACCGGATCGCGGTCGATGCTGTTGGTGTTGGTGCCGATGCGGCAACTGGTCGCCCGCACGAAGGTTCGGTAATCGAGCTGGAAGAACGTGAACGGCGCCGGTGCCGACGCCTGCCAGTTGGTGGTGAAGCTGCCGTCGACCAGACTCGAGGCCGATCCCTCGGCCGACGTCGCCACCGCACCGGTGAGCGGGACACCGTCGTTGAAGAAGCGCACCTCGCTGATGCTGACGCCCGGCGCGGCCGGGTTGCGCGTGGCCAGCGCGGTGAAGCGCAGGTAGCGGTGGAATCCCTTCGGCACCACGGTGACCGTGACACTCGCGGTCGCGCCGGTGGCGGTGGTCAGTTGATAGGTCGTCGTTTCCGCGGGCGACACGATGAGCGTGCCGCTGTCCGACACCGCACCGACTTGCGGTAAAATCTGCACGCCGCCGTCGTTGCAGCCCCACTGCAGCGTAGCCGAGGTGCCGACCTCGATCACCGCGGGATAGGCGTCGAAGTACGAAACCGCCGGAGCGTCGGCCGGAGCAGGATCGAACGAGAAATCCAGGATCGGGATGTTCTCCTCGAAATCGTCACCCGATGAAATGCCGAAACCAAATCCCTCGGGCAGCTCGAGCACATCCGGGCTGAGCCGCAGGAACACATGACCGGCGCCGGATTGATAGGCATCGGTGAGCCAATGACCCAAGGTCACCGCTGCGGACCCAGACGCACCCGATCCAACGTACGTGTCGAGGAGCGTCGCTTCATTCAGGAACGCGTTCTTCACCAGGATGCCATTGGTGAGCGCGTTGGCGGAGCCGTCGACAACATCGGTCGGCTCAACGAGCGAGGATGCGCGCGACCCGGGAATCGCGAACAGGCGGATCCCCGTGCGTCCTTTGTTGCCGAGTTCGCCGCCACTCACCCGCACACGCAGTTCGGCCGAAACGAAACGTCCCGGACCGAGGTCGGGCAACTCGAACGGGATCACGATGTGGCGCGTCTCGGATTCGCCGGTGAGGCGGCCCACATCGAGCAAACCGAACGTGTCGCCCGTCGGAAATGGATCGACCAGCGCGCCGTCCGCGTCGGTGAGGAACATCGCGTCGTCCCACGACGCCGACAGCGTGCCGCGCACGTGCGGCTGGACGCCGACGGTGAGCGAGGCGATGCGCGTGCCCGACGCGCCGGTGGCGGAAAGCCAGTAGGTCGTCGTCGCGGCGGGAGTCACCGTGACGCTGCCGGACGCGGCGAGTGGTCCCGCGACGTCGCTGAGCGTGATCGACGTGGCACCGCTGACGCTCCAGCCGAGCGTCACACTCCCGCCCTCGGCGATCATCGATGCCGACGCAGTGAAGCTGTCGATCACCGGCGCGGATGCGGGCTCGGTGTAGTTGGTATTGACGGTGAACCCCTCTGTCCATGCCTGACGCCGCAGCGGCACGTTGCCACCGGACACCTCGTCGAGCAGGTCCCAGACAAATCCGTCGGCGCTGCCCTCGAGCGTCCAGCCGACCGGATCGAAGTCGCGGTGGTTGGGCGTGGTCGCGATGCGGTAGCCGGTGATCATCACCGGTTGGTCGTAATTGAGCATGTAGACCAGATCGGTCTCATCGGTAAGCGTCCAGAAGGTACCAAGGTTGCCGTCGATCGCATTGAGGCGCGTCGAGCCGAGCGCGCGCACGCCGGACGGGACGACCGGCGTGGTGCCTTGCAACAACTGGATTTCGGCGATCTGCATCGTCGGCGACGACGGGTCGCGCAACTCGGTGGGCGTGAAGCGGAAATACCGATAGGTCGCCGGACCCGGTCGTTTGACGCTCACCGAAACCAAGCGCGACTTGCTGCCGGTGGCGTTGGTGGTGACCAGCGTGTAGCGCACGTCGTCGGCCGGCGTGAGCGTGAGGCTGTCGGACGCCGCGACCGCGCCGATGCCTTCGATTTGGACGCTGTCGGCACCCGTGACATTCCAACTGAGCGTGATCGGCTCGCCAACCACGATCTCGTTCTTGTCGGCGACGAACGAGGCGATGAACGGACCCGGCGCCTTGATGTGCTCGACGCGCACGCGATCCCAGAAACTTTGCGCGCCCGGCGCCTCGGCACCGTTTTGCGAGCCATCGCGGTATCCTGCCGAGGCGATGAACACGCCGACCTTGCCGGAAAGGAGATACTCCGTTCCGCCAATCGCATGGGTGAACACGACATCACCCATGGTGCCCGACTTGTATCCGCCCGGTGGTGTGGCGACCGCCGGTGACTGGCCGACCACACGACCGAGCCATCCGACGGCGGCGGGCGAGGCGCTCAAGCGCACCGGCAGGCCGTCGCTCAGCCCGATGAACGATTCGTCGGCCCAGCGCGGATTGCCATCCGGCGTGGTCGCGCGGTCCCCTGCGGCAATGGTCACTCGCAGCAAGTCGCCTTCGTTCACCTCGGACCAATCGAGCGCGGTGAGTTGCGCGACGGCGGTGCCGGCGGCAAGCCGCAGCACCTGCGTGCCGTTGGCAGGTGCAAGATCAGCCGAGCCGACCGCCACCTGCCGCGTCTCCGGATACGACGTGTTGTCGCGCGCGACCACCGACCATCCGTCGACCGCGTCGAGGCCGCCATCGTCGAAGGCACCGCCCGCATCGGGATTCACATCGGATTCAAATCCCGCGTTGTGCAGCGCAAGCGCGTCCGGCACGATCCCGCTGAGCACCGTGACACTTTGCGTCCGCGTGCCGAAGACACCATTCGAAGCGGTGAGCGTGTAGGTCGTGGCGGCGGCCGCTGGTGTGACGCTGATCGCTCCGGAGGCAGACACCGAGCCGATGCCGTTGTCGATGCTCACGGCAGTCGCGCCGACGGCATTCCATTTGAGCGTCACCGACTGCCCGGCCGCCACCACTGATGGCACAGCCTCGAAGGCGACCTTGGGCGCGAAGGAAATCGGAAAGACCGGCGAGAGCACATGCCGCACCAGCGAGGTCGGGTAATCGGTCTTCAAGTCGAGCGACTGCCAGTTCACCATGTCATGGCTGCCATCGACGCGCCATGCGGTCATGTCGGCCACCTCGAAGCGGCCGGTGCCGAAGCGGTATCCGTTCACATTCCATTTCGACTGGTTGGCTCCCATATCGAAGAACACCGGACGGAAGTCGTTGTTCTCCGGATCATCCGGCGGGGTGTCTTCCCAGTTGCTTTCCGCATCGAGAATGCCGTCTTGGATCAGGTCCACGTTGTACTCTTCGCTCGACCCGGGAGCGGACACCGCGGCCGCGGGAATCCACACGCCGTCCTTGGTGAACTGGAGCTCGGAAAGAAACACCGATCGGTAATACGGGTCGTTCGGATCGGGTAGGCCGCGCGTTTGCAGCACGGTCATGCGGTAATACCGGAACGGACCCGGACCCACCACGGTCACCGCAGTCGTGGCGCTCGCACTGCCGGATTCATTGGCCGCGGTGAGCGTGTAAGTCGTATTTGCCACCGGTGCGACTTGCGCCGAACCGACGGCCGCGACCGCGCCGACGCCGGGAGAGATCACCACGCTCGTCGCATCCTGCACGTCCCAGCTCAACGTCAGCGGCGCGCCGGTTTCCACGCTGGCGTTGGTGGCGGCGAACGAACGAATCACCGGTCCGCCCGCCTCTTTGAGTGCGAGCAGAATCGCTCCGGGAAACTGCAGGTTCGCCGTGAAGGAACTCGTCACTTGGGCGTTGCCGGTCCCGGTCGCGCCGACCGTCGGCTTGAGCGCCCACGCCATCGCGGCGCAGCATCCCGTGCGGTTCGCCTGCTCGACGCGTGTCAGCGCCGAAGGCGAGGTGGCCCTCCACTGGGTCCAGTCGAATCGATCGCCGCCGACCATGCCGAGCATCACCACCGCGGCATTGGCGGTGGCAGTCGTGATGCCCGTGGCGGCTGCGGTCGCCGATGCGGTTCCGGTCACCGCGTTGATGATGCTGGGATCGACATCGAATGGACCACCGGCAGTTCCGTCGTCTCGCACGCCGCCCGTGCCATCGACACCGGAGAACGCGGTGATCGCGATCGACGCGCCGTTGGACGTGCTGGCGGTTCCCACGCTGCCGCCCAGTCCGAAGGAAAACGTCGCGCCCTCGCTGCCGTCGGCCACGCGATAATACACGCCGCCCCAGATCTTGTTGGCATTGCCCGGGTCGCGGATCATCCGCTGGTCGATCACGCGCCATCCGATCGGCGTTCCCAAATTGTTGCCGTGCTCGGCATTGCGCGCGATCGTGGCGATCAACACGTCACCCGGTGCGGTGCCGGTCGGCTTGGCTACCGAAATCGAACTGCTGCCCGATCCGACATTCGCACTCGCACTGCCGCGCACCGCAATCGACCGCACCGTCACCGTCAGTGGCGCGCTCGTGCGCGTGCCCGACGCATTCGCCGCGGTGAGCGTGTAGGCCGTGGTCGACGACGGCGTCACCGTCCGCGAGGAAAGCCCGCTGACGTCGATGCCACCGGGATCGAGAATGAGCGAGGTGGCTCCGGTGACGCTCCACGAGAGCGTGGCACTGCCGCCGAGGCCGATCACGCCGCGGTCCGATGAAAATCCGTTGATCGCAGGAGCCGCCTCGGCCTGCGGGATGAACGTGTAGGTGAGCACCGGCCCCACGCCGCCGCCATTGTTCGCTTGAATGACGAACCCGGCATCGACGGTGAACCCGTTCTCACTGCCGTAGTAAGGCACATCCGATGCCGCGAGTCCGGCCGGACTGAGCCGCATGAAGACCACGCCGCCGGCATTCGCTCCATCGGCGTACGATTGATTCAACCATGCGGAAAGCGCCGCACTTTCATCCGCGCCCGTGGCGACCGATGAGCCGGGCACGGTTGAAGTGTTGAGAAACCCCGCCTTGATCAACGTGCCGAGCTGCGTGTGATTCACGCCCGCCGCATTGACATCGGTCGCGAGCACCGGCGTGAACGGACGCGCGCCGGGCAAGACAAACAGGTTCACCGGAATCGGCGATGCCGCGTCACCGCCACCCAGACCAGCCTCGGTGGTCACGGTGATGCCCACGTTGGAAAAGGTTCCCGGCCCGAGATCGGGCAATTGGAACGGCGCGACATAGTGCGTGAGACTTCGGCTGTAGTATTCACCGCCGATGAAGAGGCGGTTCGCCAACGCGCCGGACGGACCGACGATCACACTGCTGCCGCTCGTGTTGGTGGTGAATCGCGCGTCCGCGGGATGCGCGGTGATCGATCCGGCATGCAGCGAAACGGGAAGCAAACCGGCCGCCCACATCAGAACGGCAAAGGAGGAAGGATGGACGGGTTTCATGACATCGGGATTCTCAGGGTTTGGAACATGACAGACGACGAGCGATCTTCTCATCCGATGGCAGGAAAAGATCACCACGAATGTTCTACCGATGCAGACCCCGAGGGGGCAAGCAAAAATAAAGGGCTGTCTTACCTAATACGATTTGAATACGATTTGTCGTTGGGATGAAGGTAGATTGAGCCGGTCCATGCTTGCGTTCGACCGCGGCGTTTCCATGATCGCCGGGATTTATCCGCCCATGAACCCCTTCCTGCTCAAGACCCTCCATTTGCTTGGCGTATTCGCTTTGTTCGCCTCGCTGGGCGCCTCGCTGCTGGCGTCCGCGCGCGGCAGGCTGGCCTCGGTGCTTCACGGCGTCTCGCTGGTGCTGATCCTGCTGGTCGGGTTCGCGATGCTGCGCAAGCCGCCGATGGACCAAAGCTGGTGGATGGTGAAGATCGCGCTCTGGTTGTTCATCGGGCTGGCCCCGATGCTGGCCAAGCGCGGACTGCTTCCCGGTGCGGTGGTGTTCGCGCTCACGCTCGCCGCCGCTGCCGCGTCGTCGTGGCTCGGTCTGGCCAAGCCGTTCTGATGCTGCTGGCGGAGTTTGCCACCAATGATCCCATCACGGCATCCGATCATTCAATCAGCCGCGCGCTCGGCACGGCGCATCAGCGTGTCGCGCCGTTTTTCGAGTCTGTCCGCCCGACCCTCCTCGCCCACGCTGCGGTAAAAGCCGGCGATCATCGTGTAGATGCCGGCTTCGACATTGGCGTGAAACCAATCCTTGTCGCCGGTTTCAATTTCACGGTCGAACGCGCGCTCGATGTCGCGCACGGCCTTGGCCGCCCGCTCCGGATCGTCGCGAAAGAACGAGAAGTAATCGTCGGCCATCAGCTCGAATCCGGCGACATTCGATCCGTATTGGCGCAACGCGCTGCCGTACAGGCTGATGATTTTGTCTTTTGCTTGATCGCCGCCCTGAGTCAGCAGCAACTCCGCCTCGCGGCGCAGTGAGTCGGCGATGAGGTCGGCCTGCTCACCGGATTCGCGGCTGATGCGCCGACGCTCGCGCAGCATCGCGCTGCGCACCTTGCTGTCCTTCTCGTAGGGCAGGACATATCGGTGCTCGGCCTCGCCGGCGAGCGCGGCCATCCGCGGGTTTTCGCGGAACGCACGCCGCATGTCGCGCACGAAGTCCTTCCATTCGTCGAGATTCGACGGCGCGGGCGGATCCCCGGTGAGTCGTGTGTCGCGCTCGAGCAGAGCGAACAGCTCGCGCCACGTTTCGACAAACGCATTGCCGATCCGGTTGGCGATCCTCACCGCCGCCGCGGCGGATTCCTCTAGTGCGGCATCGTGCAGAAAGCGTCCCAGCCAAAGGTGGCGCCACACGGCGCGCGACTTCGCCCGACTGTTGAGATCGCGTTCGTTCCAGTGGAGGATCTCCTGCTCGGTGATCTCGAGGCCGGTCTGCGGATCGCGGGTGATCCCCCTCGTCGATCCATCGACCCGTCCGGCAGCCGTGCTCCATTCCGAATCGTCGATTTTGATGCCCGCCCATGCGTGAGGGCCTTCGTTGGTCTGGCCGGTCAGGATCATCGCCGGGATGCCTTGGGCACGCGCGGTGTTCACACAGAAATACGATTGATCGGTGCAGATCCCGCCCTTCTTGAGGATCTCGGCGAAGGTGTACGCGTCGTACGGATCTTCTCCGCTCACCGCACGCTCCATCAGGTACTCGACATCGTTGTATGCGTTGCCCCAGCGCTTGCGGCGCAGGTGCATGCGGTCGAGCGACCATTCAAGCTCACTGTCGGCCACCGGCGCGCAGACGACCCACACCAGGTCGCGCGCGCTCGATCGGCTCACCGGTGCCTCAAGCCGCCCGGCGAGGTCCTGATCGAGAAACCAGTTGTAGCGGCCGATCGGATCGACCTGCGTCGCCGCGGATCCCAGCGGGTGCTCGATGCGCAACGGCCGGTCGAAAACAACGCCACAAGCCAGCGCCAGCGGGAAAAACGTCGCGTACCGCTCCATGTCGGCCGACCGCGCGTCGCGCAGGAATTTCAACACGAACCCCGGATCATCCTGCGGTTGGATCGTCAGCAACAGTTCTTCCATCACCTCAGGGCGGTCGAGCATCCATAAAAAGACTTCGCCGGTGTAAAGGTCGCTGATCTGTGAGGTGATGACCGGTTCGGAAAACACGCCGAGCGTGTGCCAGCGCAGCAGCGCCCGATCGAGCGCGGGTTGCTTCCAGACCGGATCAAAGCGGTCGTCCCCATCATCCTCGAGGCGCAGTCGCTCGATCGCGGCAAGCACCGAGCGGCGCAACAACCCGCGGTAGGCGTCCCATCCGCCGCGCGTCACCGCACGCTCGAGCAACGCGCGATCGCGCCGCACCGCGGCATCGCGTAGGGCGTCCGGACCGATCAGCACCAGCACCGGCTGCGCGTCGAAAAACCCGCGCTCGCCCGGATCCACAGCACCATCCCGCGAGGCGGACTCCGGAGCAACAGTGTCGGAGTGGTCATCGGCCCCGGAGACGATTTCCGGTGCGTCGCCCGCATCGGAATCGATCCCGCGTTCCTCGGCCGCTTCCCGGCGTTGCTGCTCCTCGCGAAGCCGCGCGGCCTCGACCGAATCGTCGGCCTGCGGGCGCGTCCGGGCGCTGTCGAGCCAGACGAACACGCCGAGCAAGACGACACAGCCGAAGGCGATCGCACGCCACGTCGCGGCGCGCTCGCGGCGGCGCTTCTCCTCGATCATCCGCGCACGCCAGCCAGGCGTCGGCGGATCGTCGCGATCGGGAGCATCGGGTGGCCTGCGCATCGCCGTGTGGCGCAGCCTGACACCGGACCCGCGCCGATGCAACCGGGATTGGCGTGACTCGGCGGTCGCCGTATCCCATGCTGCGCGCCGTGGACACACCGGCCGACCCGCGCTTCGGCGGAATCGCCCGCCTTTACGGGCACGCCGCCCTCGAACGCTTTCTCAGCGCACGCGTCGCCGTGATTGGAATCGGCGGCGTCGGTTCGTGGGCGGTCGAATCCCTCGCGCGGTCGGGCGTCGCTTCGCTCACCTTGGTCGACCTCGATGAAATCTGCGTCACCAACGTGAACCGCCAACTGCACGCAATGGACGGATCGATCGGCGTCCAGAAAACCGTGGCGATGGCCGCGCGCATCCGCGCCATCCACCCGCAAGCCGAAGTCACCGTCGTGCCGCGCTTCTTCACTGCGGCCTCCGCCGACGACATCCTCTCGACGCGCTTCGATGCGGTGATCGACGCGATCGATACCACCGCGCACAAGGCGCTGCTCCTTGCCAAGTGCGTCGAAAAACACATCCCGGTGGTGACCTGTGGTGGTGCCGGCGGACGCCGCGATCCGTCGCGCATCCGCAGCGCCGACCTCGCCCACAGCGGCAAGGACCCGTTGCTCCATCAAGTCCGGCGCGCACTCAGAACGCATCACGGGTTTCCCAAAACCCCGCCCGGCCGGACACCCGCGGCATTCGGCATCGACGCCGTCTTCTCCGACGAACCGCTCGTCTTCGCGCAATGCGACGGCTCGGTCGGCCACACGCGGCCCGAATCCACCGGACGACGGATCCATTGCGAACACGGACTGGGCACCGTCGCCCACGTCACCGCGACCTTCGGCATGACCGCTGCCGCGCTGGTGCTCGAGCGCCTCGCGGCACGGGAGGACATGGCAGCAGGAAAATGAACCTCATCCAGCGAATCAAGCCGCCGGTGGTGGCTCGAGCCGGGATCGAACCAGCGACACGCGGATTTTCAATCCGCTGCTCTACCAACTGAGCTATCGAGCCTTAAACAGGAGGTGCCTTGCCGACACCGGGGCCGCGAGAATACGGTCGGCCCGTCGCGTTTGACAACCGGAAAATCCACCGGATCCCCGGGACGGCGGCACGGCGGGATTGACCCGCCCGGCGGCATCGCCTAGGCCGTGCCACGCCCGATTCGAAACGCCATGTCCGAGACCCCCACCCTGATCTACACCAAGACCGACGAAGCTCCCGCGTTGGCGACCGAATCGCTGCTGCCCGTCGTGCGGGCCTTCGCCAAACAAGCGGGTATCACGGTCGAACTCCGCGACATCTCGCTCGCGGGCCGCATCCTCGCGCAGTTTCCCGAAGCGGGCGCGTTTCCCGACCACCTGGCGGAACTCGGCGCGATGACGCACCGGCCGGATGCGAACCTGATCAAGCTGCCGAACATCTCCGCGTCGGTGCCGCAACTCAAGGCGGCGGTGGCCGAGCTGCAGGCCAAGGGACTCAAGGTGCCGGATTTTCCGGAGAACCCGGCGAGCGACGCGGAAAAGGAAATCCGCTCGCGCTATGCGAAGGTGCTCGGCTCGGCAGTGAACCCGGTGTTGCGCGAAGGCAACTCCGACCGCCGCGCGCCGAAGTCGGTGAAGGATTACGCCCGCAAGCATCCACACGCGATGGGTGCGTGGTCGGCCGACTCGAAAACGCGGGTCGCGACGATGGCGGGCCAAGGCGACTTCTTCGCGAATGAACAATCGGTGACGCTGGCGGCGGGCACCGACGCGCGCATCGAGCTGGTGGCCGACGACGGCACGGTGAGGGTGCTCAAGGAACGCATCGCGCTGAAAGCCGGCGAGGTGTTCGACGGCACCTTCATGAGCCGGCGGGCGCTGGTGGCGTTCCTCGGCGATCAGGTGCACGCGGCCAAGCAGGACGGACTGCTGTTTTCGTTGCACCTCAAGGCCACCATGATGAAGGTGTCCGATCCGATCCTCTTCGGTCACGCGGTCAGGGTGTTCTTCCACGACTTGGTGACCAAGCACGCGGCACTGCTCGCGAAGCTCGGGGTGGATTTCAACAACGGCCTCGGCGATCTGCTGGCGAAAGCCAACGCGCATCGCGGCAGCGATCCGGCGCTCGACCGCGAACTCGACGCACTCGCGGCGGATCTCCAGGCGGCGCTCGCCGCAGGGCCTGCGCTGGCGATGGTGAATTCCGACAAAGGCATCACCAACCTGCACGTGCCGTCGGACGTGATCGTCGACGCGTCGATGCCGGCGATGATCCGCAGCTCGGGACGCATGTGGAATGCCTCCGGCGAACTGCAGGACACGCTCGCGGTGATCCCCGATTCGTCCTACGCCGGCGTCTACCAAGCGGTGATCGATTTTTGCCGCGAACACGGCGCGCTCGATCCTCGCACGATGGGATCGGTGCCGAACGTCGGCCTGATGGCGCAGGCGGCCGAGGAATACGGATCGCACGACAAGACGTTTGAAATCCCGTGCGACGGCACGGTGCGCGTGGTCGCGGCCGACGGCACGGTGCTGAGCAGCCAAGAGGTCGGCAACGGCGACATCTGGCGCGCTTGCCAGACGAAGGACGCGGCCGTGCGCGACTGGGTGAAGCTCGCGGTGAACCGTGCGCGCGCGACCTCCACGCCCGCCGTGTTCTGGCTCGACCGCGGACGCGCGCACGACGCGCAGTTGATCGCCAAAGTCGAATCGGCCCTCGGGCAACACAATACCGATGGTCTCGACCTCCGCATCCTCGCGCCTGCCGAAGCGTGCCGGTTCTCGCTTGAACGCATCGCCCGGGGGCTCGACACGATTTCGGTCACCGGCAACGTCCTGCGCGACTACCTCACCGACCTGTTCCCGATTCTCGAGGTCGGCACCTCGGCGAAAATGCTGTCGATCGTGCCTCTGATGAACGGTGGAGGATTGTTCGAGACCGGCGCCGGTGGATCGGCCCCGAAACACGTCGAGCAGTTCCTCAAGGAAAACTACCTGCGCTGGGATTCGTTGGGCGAATTCTTCGCCCTCGCCGCGTCGTTCGAGCACCTCGCCGAATCACAGCACGATCCAAAGGCGCGCGTCCTCGCCGCCGCGTTCGATGCCGCCAACGGTGCGTTTCTCGAACACGACCGCTCGCCCGGCCGCAAGCTCGGCACCATCGACAACCGCGGATCGCACTTCTACCTCGCACTCTACTGGGCACAGGCGCTCGCCGATCAAAACGACGATCCGGCACTCAAGGCGGCCTTCGCCCCGGTCGCGAAGCAACTCGCCGACCACGAATCCACCATCGTGGCGGAACTCCTCGCCGTGCAGGGATCGCCGGTAGACATCGGCGGCTACTATGCGCCCGATGAGGCCAAGGCGTCGGCGGCGATGCGCCCGAGCGCGACGTTCAACCGCATCATCGACGCGATCTGACCCGCCCCAGCGCGATGGGATTCATCCGGCGTCGGCACGCTTCGCGAACCACAGCACCGGCGAAGGACGACGCGTGCCGACGGGCGTTTGGCTTCCGATCCGCCAACCGTCGCCGGTGAGCACCCGCATCCGCTCGGCGACAGACGCGGCCTCCTCACCGCCGCCCGGGTGACCCGGATAGCAGACGACCGTGATCACGCCTCCGCGACACAACAGTCCGCAGGCCGCGACGATCGCCGCATCAGTGTCGGCCGCGCGCGTGATGAGCGAGTGATCACCACCCGGCAGGTAGCCAAGGTTGAACATCACTGCGGACACATTCCCCGCCGCAACCCGCCGGGCAATGTGCAGATGACTGTCGCACACCAGATCGACCCGGTCGAGCAGCCCCGCGGATGCCAAACGATGACGCGTCGCATCGATCGCCGCCTGCTGGACGTCGAAAGCGGTGACGCGCCCGGACGCCCCGACCGCCTCGGCCAGCACACACGTGTCATGACCATTGCCGGCCGTCGCATCCACCGCATGCGCACCTTCGCACAACACCTCGCGCACGATGCGATGGGCCAGTTCGGTCGGACGCATCGGAATCATCGCGGCAACACGACGCGCCTCCGGATTTTCACTCGAACACCGTGAGCAACGCGCGGTGGTCCGATGCATCCTGCCATCCGGCATCGTCGATGATCCGCGACTGCGGCGCAATCACCTCGGACTGCAGGTTGGGCGTGACCGTGACGTAATCGATGCGCGAATAGACATCCTCCTTCGCCCAGTGGTGCGTCCAGAGGTGGCCGCGCGAATCGGCCAGCGGCAGGATCACCAGATGACCCGGCTCGCCCAGCTTGCCGACAATCGATTTGAAACTCCGGCTCGACCGGGTGTCGTTGAAATCGCCGTACACCACCAGTCGCGCGGCGGGATCGGCGCCGAGAATGGCATCGAGATGCCGTCGCAGCAGGCGCGCCTCGTTCTGCCGCATGAGCTCCTGACTCGTCTCGGGCACCTCGCGCTTCGACTTGAGATGCACGCCGAGGAACCGATAGGCCTTGCCGTTGGCCTGCACCGTGGCGTCGAGAATGCCACGATTGATCGCAAACGGTTTGCCGCGGATTTCAAACGAGGTCTCGGCCGGCTGCGCGGTCGAGGTGATCGGAAAACGCGACAGCAGGCCGAGAAAGCGCGTCGTGTCCGAGCCGCCGACATGATGCGCGTGCGGCAGATCGATCCCCGCGCTCTTCAGCCTCACGCGGATGTCGTCGAGATCCGCAGTCGTGCCGATCTCGCACAACCCGAGAACATCGGGCTGGTGACGAGCGAGCATGCCGATCACCGCCTCCTTCTCGACCTCGGGCTTTGGCAGGCCGGGCTGTTCCGCACCATCGATCCACCGATCCATGGTCAGCCAGTTTTCAACATTGTAGGCGATGAAGCGAAGATTGCCGCGCGGACCCGACACCGCGTCGGCGGCGGGTGTCGTGGATTCAGGCGCAAGCGATGCCGCGGGCGCGGGCTCGACGGTGACTGGCGGTTGTGGCACCGGTGTTGCCACAGCGGGATCCACCGCGTCGGCAGATTCATCCTCGCGGACCGCCTCGACCTGCGTCGGCGCGGATTCGTCGTGACTCCACTCCGGCGTGCCCTGTCGGCGGTTGCACGAGGCGAGCAAAACCAACGCGGCACAGGCGATCGCACCGAGAGCGGATGCAGCACCGCCGGGACGGCGGATGGGAAGCGCGCTGGCTTGCATCAGACTGGTTTGTCAGTGGGTTCCTTGCCCGGCGCATCCTTGACGCGCGCATCGGTCTCGCTGCGCGTGATTTCACGTTCGAAGTCGTCACGCGCTTTCTTGAACTCGCCCATGCTCTTGCCGATCCCGCGCGCGAGTTCGGGAAGTTTTTTCGCACCGAAGAGCAGCAGCACGATCAGGAAGATCACGAGAATCTCCTGGCCGCCAAGCGAACCAATGAATGCCGTCAATGGGAAGTCCATGACCCGGATGCTACGGGCGATCCCGCCGGGTTGCAAACGATTTGACCCGGCCAAGCCGCGCAACACCGCGGGCCGGGCGAAGAACCCCTCAAACCCGCAGCGTTTCGCCCTCGGATTTGGCCACGATCACCGCGACGCAGGAATCGCCGAAGACATTCACCGCCGTGCGGCTCATGTCGAGCAGGCGATCGACCGACAACAAGGCCACCACCGCCGCCTCGCCCCCGGGAATGCCAGAGCTTTTGAGGATCAATAGGATCGCGACCAGGCTGGCCGACGGAATGCCGGCCACGCCGATGCTGGTGAGTAACGCGGCGGCCACCACGAAAAACTGCCCGGCGAAGCCCAGTTCGACGCCCATCACCTGCGCGACAAACATCACCGCCACGCATTCGTAGAGCGCGGTGCCGTCGGTGTTCACCGACGCGCCAAGCGGCAGTGTGAATCCTGTGACGCGGCGCGAAACGCCGCTGCCTTGTTCGACGCAGCGCAGCGTGACGGGCAGGGTGCCCGCCGACGAAGCGGTGGAAAACGCAAGCAACAACGCGGGACGCATCGCACGCAGCTGCGCCCACGGATTCACCCCGAAACCAATCCGCAGGATCAGCGGCAGCACCACGAACAAATGCAACGCCAATGCCAGCAATACCGTGGCGAAGTACTTGCCGAGATTCACGAACAAGTGCGCGCCGGTTTCATATACCACCGGCAGAATCAACACGAACACACCGAACGGAGCCAGCGCCATCACCCAGCCGGTGACGACCACCATCGCAGCGGCGGCCGCGCGGAAGAACCGATGCACCGTGTCGAGCTCGCCCTCGGGCAGCCTCGTGAGCGCCACGGCAAAGAGAATGCCGAACACGATCAGCCCGAGGAGCTGACCGTTGTCAGTCGCGGCATGCACGATGTTTTCCGGCAACATCGAACGGAACACGGCGAGAAAATCCCCGGGCACGCGCTCACCCGCCGCGGCGACACGCGCGGCATCGGGCGAGACTGCCGATGCAGCGGACGATGCGAACGCATCACGGATCACCGGGTTGGGCACACCACCATCGAGCCCGGGCTCGAGCAGGTTGACCATTGCCAACCCGAGCAGGATCGCGATCGATCCGGTGCCGAGATACGTCAGTGCGGTCTTCATCCCGAGCCGACCGAACCCCTGCACGCCGCGCATGCCGGTGATGCCCGTGACCACCGAGGTCACCACCAGCGGCACAATCAGCATCTTGAGCGCGCGCATGAACAACTCGCCTGCAAAACGGCAGAACGAAATCAGCGACGCCGTCACCGCATGCACCGGAGCACCCTCGGGGGCTTCCGCCCCGAGCCGCCTCAACACCATGGCAAGCCCGGTGGCCAGTGCCAGGGCCGCCAAGATCCGCCAATGCGCGGGGATCCGCCTCATCGCCGGAGATCATCCGCATCCGCGCCGGATTGACCAGAAAATCTGTGATTTTCCCGGTTGACACCCATCGGCCGGGTTCCTAGTTTCGCCGCTCCCCGCCCGGACCTTCCGTCCGGGCCTTTTGATCCCGGAATCCATGAAAACATTCTCCGCCAAGCCGCACGAAGTCGAGCGCAAGTGGCATGTCATCGACGCCAAGGACAAGGTGCTCGGCCAAGTGGCCGTCGAAGCCGCCCGCCTGCTGCGCGGCAAGCACAAGCCGATCTTCACCACCCACATCGATACCGGCGATTTCGTCGTGGTGATTAATGCGGACAAAGTCGTGCTCACCGGATCGAAGGAAACCAGCAAGATCTACACCCGCTTCTCCGGCTACGTCGGCGGCAAAAAGGTCGAGACGCCGCGCATGGTGCGCGAACGCCGTCCCGTGCTGCTGGTCGAGCGCGCCGTTTACGGCATGTTGCCCAAAACCCGCCTCGGCAAGGCGCAGTTCACCAAACTCAAGGTCTACGCCGGCCCCGAGCACCCGCACGAGGCCCAACAACCGGCTGCCCATTCGGTTCGCTGATTTTTCCATTCCTCCCCAGATTTCCCCATGTCCGCCACCACCACTCAAAGCGCCACCGGACGCCGCAAGACCGCCGTCGCCCGCGTCTGGATGACCGAAGGCAACGGCACCATCACGATCAACAACCGCGCGTTCGACGAATACCTGCCGAGCATTGAGTTGCAGAACACGGTCCTCGCACCATTTCAAGCCGTCAACTCGGCCAACAAGTTCGATGTCCGCGTCGTCGTCAACGGTGGCGGAACCCACGCCCAAGCCGTGGCGATCCGCCACGCGATCTCCCGCAGCCTCACCGGCGTCGATCCCGCCCATCGTGCGGTCATCAAGCCGCTGGGTTTCCTCACCCGCGATCCGCGGATGAAGGAACGCAAGAAGTCCGGCCAGCCGGGCGCACGCAAGCGCTTCCAGTTCTCCAAGCGCTGATCCGTCGCCGACGCCTGCCGCGACCGCGCATGCATTGGCGGCGCGGAACGAGGTTGCATTGCGGCCCGGAAGCGATGCACTGGCACCCGTCATGCACCGACTCCTGCTCGTCGCGTCGCTCATCGTGATCGCCGCCGCCCTCGCCGCCCGCTGGTGGTTTGTTCTGCGCATCCTCGCCCAAGCCGATGACGAGGCAGGCAACGACACCACCCCGCCATCCCGACGCGGAGCGGAGTTGCATCGGCAGGCACTCGCCCAATGGCAGTGTGACGACGCAAAAGACGCGGCCCTCCGCAACGCGCAATTGCGCTTCGGCATGGCGGTGCCGCCGCTTTCCCTGCTGGTCGCGATCTTCGCCGCCGCGGTCGGCAGGGTTCCGCTCACTCTCGCGCTGACCATCCCGCTCGCCGCAACCGCCCTGTCCGTGCTCGTTGGTTTCTCCGGCCTGCCGCGGGAACTGATGGCACTGTCGCGCCACATTAGCGGGCGCACCGGGATCCGCGCCGACGATCCCGGCATCCGCTGTGCCCTCGCCCATGCCCGGGACCGCGTCTTCCCCACCGTACTGCGATGGTTGCAAACCAAGGCAGCCAGAACCGGATCTTGATTCTCCCAGCCGTTCCGGCATCATGCGGAAATGAATCGAAAGCCAGATGCGCCGACCACCAGCCGCCGCAGCCTGATCAAGCTCGCTGGCCTCGGCGTGCTGGGATCCGCCGCCTGCGGACGCACGGACAGCCGGTACCGCGCCGCCACAGGCAACGACAAGGTGCGCGGCGTCGTTTTCATGGTTTCCGACGGCATGAGCCCGGGCGTGTTCACGCTTGCCCAGGCATTCTCGAAGCTGACCCGCACACAGGACACCAGCTGGTGGCCTGCACAATTCGCCCAAGACCGTGCGCGGACTCATGGACACGGCATCGGCCAATTCGCTGGTCACCGACTCAGCCGCCGCTTCATCCGCTTGGGGCGGCGGACAACGCATCCACAACGGAGCGATCAACGTCACTCCCCAAGGCACTGCTCTGGAACCCATCGCATCGGTGCTCAAGAGACGCTCCGGCGCGAACATCGGATTGGTCACCACCGCCACCGCCACCCACGCCACACCGGCCGGATTCGCGGCATCCGCTCCCAGACGCGCCGACCAGCAAGACATCGCCCCGCAATACCTCGGACGCGCCGACATCATCCTCGGTGGAGGACGCGAATTCTTTGATGCGGAACTCAGGGAGGACCGGCGCGATTTGTCCCGTGAATTCGAACGCGCCGGCTATCAACGCCTGCAGACGCGCGAAGCAATGCTCGCAGCGCGCTCGACAAAGCTGCTGGGCACGTTCTGGCAAGGGCATTTGCCGTTCTCAATCGACCGCAATGCCGATGACCGCATGGCCGCCCAAGTGCCGACGCTTTCCGAAATGACGCAGGCGGCGCTCTCACGGCTATTGACCGACACACGCCCGTTCCTTCTGCAAATTGAAGGAGCGCGCATTGATCACGCGGCGCATCTCAACGACATCGGTGCGCTGCTGCACGACCAGCTTGCGTTCGACGATGCCGTGGCCACGGTGCTCGCCGCGGTTGCGAATCATCCCGATGTCCTGGTGGTGATCACCAGTGATCACGGCAACTCCAATCCGGGCCTCAACGGCATGGGAGACTCTTATGCGGAATCGACGGGAAGTTTCTCCACCATACGGAAACAAACTGCATCCCATGAGCGAATCTTTCATGAATGGAAACAACGCCAAGGTGGAGAAGGCGAAACTTCCGAACTGGCCGAACTTGTGCGTGGGCATTTGTCGATTGATCTCGAAGCCGAAGAGGCAGAGGCGCTGCGGTCGATCCTGAAGAAGGGACGACCCGGGGAGTGGAATCACCAGCTCGCCAAGCCCGAGGGCTTGCTCGGGCAATTTACCGGCAACCACACCGGCATCGGCTGGACCGGCACCACCCACACATCCGATCCCACTTTGATCAGCGCCATCGGCCCGCAAGCCGATCGCTTCAGCGGCATCGTCACCAACTCCGACGTCTTCGGCCATTTCGTCGAAATGCTTGGATGAGCTGCCACACCCGCCCCCAACGGCCCACCCTCTCTACATAGGGACAGACAATTTGTGTTGTTTTTCCTTGCGGTGGGCACTGT
>Ga0194118_10003156_pt1 | contig 19682 bp, 16 predicted proteins | sample TA2MahsurfametaG_2_FD_148662 | JGI IMG/M metagenome (GOLD analysis project Ga0194118, IMG submission 148662) | Freshwater microbial communities from Lake Tanganyika, Tanzania - TA2015013 Mahale N5 surface | ecosystem: Environmental > Aquatic > Freshwater > Lake | place: Tanzania: Lake...
CAACAACTGCCCCAACGTATGCCCGGCCACAACCTGCGCCAACAACCCACGGATGGGTTCTATCGTATCGTAATTATTCATTGTTTATGAAAACTGAGCCTATCAACGTTTTGCTGCTGCCCGAAGATGGCGATTTTGAAGCACTTTATGGTCAGCCAAGCCCAAACTTTGATAGAAGCACATCGCTTGATAAAAGCACATCGCTTGATAAAAGCACATCGCTTGATAAAAGCACATCGCTTGATAAAAGCACATCGCTTGATAAAAGCACTGAAGCGCCACTTTTGGACAGGTACCGTTAAGCAACACCTGCAGTAGCTTCGTGACCAAATATAGTAAATTGTAGACCTAAACCTTTTGTCGTGACAAAAAATCGGCGACGTGAGGACGAATCAAAAAAAAACCGCCTCGTGGGCGGTTTTCGTTGGCCGACTAGGTTTCGAACCTAGACTCTTCTGAACCAAAATCAGACGTGTTGCCAGTTACACCATCGGCCAGTAAAGCGACCCACCATCCGCGGGGCGCGCAAAGATACGAAAAACCGATCAATACCCCAAGCAATGGCGCATCCGAATCAGCGCTTGTGTATCGATTGCCTGGGGCAGGTCAATTAGTAGCGATACATATCGTTCTTGAACGGCCCTAGGGCGTCCACACCAATATAATCGGCTTGTTCCGGACGCAACTGCTCGAGTTCCACACCAATTTTCGATAAGTGTAGACGCGCAACCTTTTCATCCAAATGCTTCGGCAGCACATATACCTCGTTTTTATAGCCCCCGGCATTGTTCCAAAGCTCCATTTGGGCCAGGGTCTGGTTGGTGAACGAATTCGACATCACGAAGCTGGGATGCCCCATGGCGCAACCCAGATTCACCAAGCGTCCTTCGGCCAAAACAATGATTTCCTTGCCTTCGATCTCGTACACATCCACCTGAGGCTTAATCGTGTACTTGGTGTGTTTGTAGTTGCCATTCAACCAGGCCATATCAATTTCGTTGTCGAAGTGCCCGATGTTGCAGACAATTGTCTTGTCTTTCATGCGCAGAAAATGCGCGCCCGTCACGATGTTGTAGTTACCTGTAGCCGTCACTACGATATCCACCTGGTCAACCACCGAGTCGAGGCGCTTTACCTCATATCCCTCCATGGCTGCCTGTAGGGCACAAATTGGGTCAATTTCGGTCACAATTACCCGTGCACCGGCGCCCCGAAACGACTCAGCCGTGCCTTTTCCCACATCGCCGTAGCCGCAAACGACCACCACCTTACCCGCCATCATGATGTCGGTGGCGCGGCGAACAGCGTCGACGGCCGACTCGCGACATCCGTATTTATTGTCAAATTTGGACTTAGTAACCGAATCATTCACGTTGATGGCGGGCATAGGCAATGTGCCTTCCCGCATGCGGCGGTAGAGGCGCGCCACCCCCGTGGTGGTTTCCTCCGAAATGCCGCGAACGCCCGCTGCTAGCTCAGGATAACGATCCAACACCACATTGGTGAGGTCGCCACCGTCGTCGAGTATCATATTCAATGGCTTGCCCCCTTCAAATGCGTGCAAGGTCTGTTCGATGCACCACTCATACTCTTCTTCCGACATGCCTTTCCAAGCATAAACAGGGATTCCGGCCGCAGCAATGGCCGCAGCGGCATGATCCTGGGTCGAGAAGATGTTGCAACTCGACCAGCTGACTTCGGCGCCCAGTTCCACCAAGGTCTCGATGAGTACCGCGGTTTGGATGGTCATATGCAAGCAACCGGCAATCCGCGCGCCCTTTAAGGGCTTCGAGGCACCAAATTCGGCACGGAGGGCCATCAATCCAGGCATTTCAGCCTCTGCCAAACGGATTTCCTTGCGGCCCCAATCGGCCAATTCGATGTCCTTTACTTTGTAGGATGCGTTCGTTTCAATCATTTTTATAGGGTTTTTATCTGCTTTCTGCTGTTTACAATGCTGTTTTTAACGGTGTTTCTGGTGATTTTTAGGGTCGTGCAGGACCGCTTGAGGTCGTGCAGGACTGCGTGGGGTTCAACACACAACACAAAAACGCCACAAAAGTACGATTTTACGAGCAAAAAAATTTGGAAATTTGCGCTATGCACATCCAATTATACCCCCGCTTTTGCTCTTTGCTCCTGTCGCTCCTTTTGCTGTTCATCGAACAACCATGGACCCACGCCCAGGCCTACACCAGCTATCTAACCGGCGACAGCAGCGATGTTCAAACAACCGTGGTACGGGGCATTTGCCTCATGGGTGGCGCATCCGAAAACGAAAATGCCATGCGCTGGTGGATGGAACGCGCGGATGGGGGCGATGTTTTGGTGCTGCGCAGCACCGGTTCGAATGGCTACAACAATTACCTGTACAACACACTCGGTCTCATTGTCAATTCTGTCGAGACCCTGGTACTCCCCAGCCGCAACAGCGCCTACGACCCCTATGTACTGAGGCGCATACAAGAGGCGGAGGCCATTTGGATTGCGGGGGGCGACCAAGCCAATTATGTGAATTACTGGAAAAACACACCCCTGCAACAGGCCGTCCAAGCGGCTGTCCTCCAACGCGGTGTGCCCATTGGAGGCACCAGCGCGGGCATGGCCATCCTCGGGTCGCACTACTTCGCAGCACTCAACGGCACCGCCACTTCCTCCAACCTCCTCGCCAATCCCTACCACAGTACAGCGACCGTAGGGGCCAACGATTTCCTCCGGATGCCCTACCTCAACCGCACCATCACCGATACCCACTTCGATAACCCCGACCGCCGAGGACGGCTCATGGCATTTATGGGTCGACAAGCAGGCGACAGCAGTGTGCGTATGCGCGCCATCGCTTGCGACGAAAACACCGCGGTGTGCATCGACAGCATGGGCTTGGCCCGAGTCTTTGGGGGCTTTCCGCAAAACGACGATAATGCCTACTTCGCTCAAGCCCATTGCATCCCTCCTTGGCAACCCGAAACCTTGCGGGCCAGCGTTGCGCTGACTTGGAATAGGGGCGGCCAGGCTGTGAAGGTTTACCGCGTGAAAGGAACCCAACAAGGAACCAACTCCTTCGATTTAGCTGGATGGCGACAAGGCAGCGGCGGGGAATGGCTGAACTGGTGGGTACAATCGGGGCAATTCTCAGAGGGGCCAGGAACCCCTGTTTCCAATTGCGACAGCTTGTCGACCAACGTCATCGAGCGGGGCGAGATCAACCAGCCCCTTCGTCCGTTTCCGAATCCAGCCAGCGACCGCCTGTACCTTCCCGACTACCACGGCCATTATGATTTTCGGGATGTGCGGGGCGCACAGGTAAGCAGCGGTACTTGGAACGGTAGCCTTTACGTTGGTCAACTTCCCAGCGGCCCCTATCTGTTGCGAACCGAAGACGGTCGGGTGTCCCGGATTCTCTTGCATAGCCGTCAATAATGACCGCGCGACCGTTGACCGTGCAATCGATGACCCCGCAATCGATGTCATCGGCATTCCGGGGCCGTTGGCACCCCACGGCCCGCTTGGTTCTTTGGTTGATGGGTCTCGGGTTGGTATGTCCATTCCCCCATGAGAGCCTCGCACAGATTCCGTTTCAGGAGATTGGATCGCTCAACGCGCATGTGTGTCGTCCGTTGGGCACGACCGATCCGAGTCTCCGGCCATCACCACAGCCCAGCACCTTTAGTGCGGTGCGCATTCAAAAACAAGAGCTGAACCTGCGCCTCGACCCCGAACAGCGCTATGTGGCCGGACAGGTTTCCTATCGTTTGGGCCTTGACGCTCAAGCGGATGAACTGTATGTCGACCTCGATCGTGCGCTCCAAGTCGACTCCGTTTGGTTGTCGGATCAAGCCCTTTCATTTCGCAGAGACTCCCTTCAACTGGTGTTGGCGTTCCCCATTCCAGGGGGCTGGCCAGCCGGTCAACTCTTCGACTTGCGCATTCGCTATGCCGGGGTGCCTCCCATAAACCCCAATGGATTTGGTTCGTTCATGACCGCTCGCCACAGCGCCGACAGCATCCCTGTGTTGTGGACCCTGTCTCAACCCTACGGCTGCCGCGACTGGTGGCCATCGTTTCAGCACCTCGGCGTGCGGGCCGACACCACCATCTTGGTGGCCGATGTTCCCCTCGGTTTCCGCGCAGGCGGGCCCGGGCTGCTCACACGCATCGATACCGTCGGGGAGCGGGTGCTCTACCACTGGCACCACCAGTACAGCATGCCACCCTACCTGCTGGGCACCGCGGTGAGTCGCTACGAAATCCTGGAACAAACAGTGCCCTTGTCGACCCCTGGCGATACGGTTCAGGTGCTGAATTATGTATACACCGCCGACACCGCGCTGGCCTTTCCGCGGCTGCGCAACTGGCTACCCGATATGCTGCGCTTGTTCTCCGATTGGTTTGGCCCCTATCCCTTCGCCAACGAAAAATACGGTCATATGCAGATCAGCATTTTTTCGGGGGGGATGGAACACAACACCATGAGTTCGATGGGCAGTTGGGGCTACGACCTGATGGCGCATGAATTGGCCCACCAATGGTTCGGCAATGCCGTAACATGCGCGAGTTGGCAAGACATCTGGCTCAATGAGGGATTCGCTACGTGGATGGTGAGCCTCTGTTTCGAAGGCATCCACGACAACGGCTATTGGTTTCTTCCCTGGAAACGAGGCAACCTCAACTCGGCCCTCCGTGTGCCCGCCGATACGGTATTTGTGACCGACACCAGCCTCACGCAGCGTATTTTTCGGCAGCGCACCACCTACCACAAAGCAGGATTTGTGCTGCACCAGTTGCGGCGGCAACTGGGCGATTCTGTGATGGCTGCTGGGCTTCGGGCCTACCTTCAGGCTCCGGGTATTCGGTTCGGCTTCGCCCGGACCCCACAACTGCAGGGCTTTTTGGAGCAGGCCTGCCAATGCTCGCTCGACGGCCTTTTTCGTCGATACATCTACGAAAGTGGCTATCCGCGCTATCAATTCAGGTGGACGAGCGACGGTGCTGATGTATGGCTTCATACGCGGCAACTCGAACCCGAGCCCTCGGCACGTCCCTTCGCTCAACGGTTGTTTTTGCGGGCATATGGTGGGGGAGATAGCCTCAACTTAACGGTTGATTTCAATGGCTCTGCCCGAATCGATGCGTTTACCCTGCCGTTTACGCCAGACAGCCTGGTATTCGATCCAGATGCCGACATTCTGGCCTGGCCGGCTGAGGTTTTAGGCGAACAGGAATCCCATGCCCATGGGGGCCATACGGGCTTCATCGCCACGTTTAAAGACAATACCCTGTGCATCGATCGTTCGATGGCCCTCAGGGGCGCAGCCACAGCCGATTTGTATGACCCCGCCGGACGCTTGTTGGGTTCACGTCTTCTGAGCGATCAAAGCCTCTACGATGAGTGGGTGTGGCCGTTCGCGCCCGCCTCGGGTTGGTATGTGCTGCGCATACGAGCGGAATCACAATTTTTTTCTCGCCTGATACCAAAAGCCCCTTAAACAGCGTATATTTGTGGCTCGCCTTTTTGTTCACCACCAAATTTATTGTTATGAAAAAGTTTATTTTGGGTGTTATGATGCTGAGTCTTGTGTCGGTAGTCGCTTTCGGAGGCAACGACAAGAAGAAGAAGAAGGGTAAAAGCTGCAGCAGTGCCACTACGACTGAGCAAGTCGAGAAAAAGGCCGGTTGCGCCAGCGGAGCTTCAGGAACTACAGGCGGCAAATCGTGCTGCGCTGCGAAGAAGCCTACTACCTAATTTCTCTCTGAGGATCTGTCTTTAATCCCCTCTTAGTGAGGGGATTTTTTTTGCAAGAAACCGATTTTTCTAGGCTAGCGACCCACCATATCGGAAGGGTCGACCCATTTGTCGAAATCCGCTGCCTCTACGAGTCCCAACTTCACCGCCGCCTCCCGAAGCGTGGTGCCCTCTTTATGCGCAGTTTTGGCAATTCGGGCGGCGTTGTCGTAGCCAATATGCGGATTTAGGGCCGTCACAAGCATCAAGGAGTTGTCGAGGTGCCTTTTAATCACCTCGTGGTTCGGAACAATCCCCGCCGCGCATTTGTCGCGAAACGACTGGCAAGCATCGCCAATTAACCGCGCACTCTGCAACACATTGGCCGCGATCATCGGCTTAAACACATTCAGCTCGAAGTGGCCGTTGCTGCCCCCGATGCCCACCGCCACGTCGTTGCCCATCACCTGTGCCGCCACCATGGTCAATGCCTCCGGCTGGGTGGGATTCACTTTGCCGGGCATAATCGATGATCCAGGCTCGTTGTCGGGAATAATAATCTCCCCGATTCCCGAACGAGGGCCGCTGCTCAGCATCCGGATGTCGTTGCCTATTTTCATCAACGAAACAGCCACCCGACGTAAGGCACCGGAAAGCTCCACCATGGCATCGTGTGCCGCCAAGGCCTCAAACTTATTGGGCGCAGTAATGAATGGGAGCCGTGTCGATTCAGCAATTTTTTGGGCCACCAAGGCGGCATATCCCTTGGGTGCGTTGAGTCCGGTACCCACGGCCGTACCCCCTAGGGCCAGCTCCGCCACCGCCGCGAGGGCGTTGCGCAAGGCCCGCATCCCCATATCCAATTGCTGAACATAGCCACTGAATTCTTGTCCTAAGGTGAGTGGCGTGGCATCCATAAAGTGGGTGCGTCCTGTTTTAACGATGGAATCGAATTCATTGGCTTTTTCGTTTAGGGTGTGGCGCAGGGCCTCTATACCCGGGAGCGTACATTCCACCACCAAAGTATAGGCCGCAATATGCATGGCCGTTGGAAAGGTGTCGTTCGAACTCTGTGAACGGTTCACATCATCGTTGGGGTGCAATGCCTTTTTCTCATCAACCAATTGCCCGCCGGTGAGCACATGCCCCCTATTGGCAATCACCTCATTGCAATTCATATTGCTCTGGGTGCCCGAACCCGTCTGCCAGATCACCAAAGGAAACTGATCGTCGAGCTGCCCGTCGAGGATCTCCTGGCAAACCCGCGCAATCAACTCCGCCTTTTCGGCGGTGAGCACGCCCAATTCCTGATTGGCTCGTGCCGCTGCCCGTTTGAGGTGGGCGAACGCATGAATAATCTCGCGGGGCATGCTGCCCTCGGGTCCAATGGGGAAATTCTGGCGCGACCGCTCCGTTTGAGCGCCCCAATACACATGCGCGGGAACCTGAACCGCTCCCAAAGTGTCTTTTTCGATGCGAAAGCCTGATTTCTCGTGGTTAACGTTCATTTGGGTTCATTTTTAAGGTTTATGGCGAAAATTGGGTTTGCGTTTCTCCATGAAGGCGTCTACGCCCTCACGAAACTGATCGGTTTCGAAGAGGCGGCCAAAGTAATCGGCCTCCAAGGCATAGCCGTCGCGATCCGCTTGGAAAAAATCATTGACCAGCTCAATGCACCCGGCCACGGCTTGTGAACCCCGCAGAAACATCCGTTGCAACAGCGCCTGGGCGCGGGGCAACAGCTCCGACTGTTCCTCCACCACATGATTGGCGAGACCGAGCCGGTATGCTTCGGCCGCATCTATGGGATCACCCGTGCAGAGCATCTCCAATGCCTTGGCTTTACCCACCAATTGCACCAGGCGCTGGGTTCCTCCATAGCCAGGCACCACGCCTAGGCTGACTTCGGGTTGACCAAATCGGGCGGCGCGGGTGGCAATCCGAAGGTGACAGGCCATCGCCAATTCGCAACCCCCGCCCAAAGCGAAGCCGTGCACCGCTGCCACCACGGGCTTGGGCGATTCCTCAATCCGGCGAAATAATTCTTGTCCGAAGGTCGACAAGGCCTTCGCTTCGGCTGCGGTATAATGCGCAAATTCGCTGATGTCGGCACCCGCAACAAAAGCGCGGTCGCCGGCACCGGTGAGAACAACGCCATATACCTCCGGATCGCCCAAAGCCTGCTGAAAACAGCGGTCTAATTCGACCAGGACCGCCCTATTCAGCGCATTCATTTTATCGGGTCGGTTGATGGTGATCTGGGCAATGCCCGCATCTTTTGAGAAGAGTACGATTTCCATGGGTTATCGATTGTTTTCGGTTTCGTTTTGTGGGCGGCAGTTCACATGATCCGGGCGGTCGACCAGTTTTTTGTCGGGAACATTCTCGTCGAGGAACTCATTGAGGCGCGACAAATCCCAATTCGGAACGATCTCCCCAAAAGAATTGATGCGGATGTCGAACCCCTGCAGGTTGGCATTGAGCTTGGGCTTTCTGTCATCCACTTTTTTAGCCATGACCGAGTTGTTCTGCTGCGCGGCGCAATCGGGCCACCAACGCATCGCGACCCAGGAGTGCGCCCATTTCGAATAAGGCCGGGCCTCCACCTTCGCCGCTCAATGCGAGGCGAAATGCCTGCATCACCTGACCGGGTTTTAGTTCGGCATCGCCTACTTTAAATTGAAACAGCGCCTCCAATGCCTCAGCATCCACCGAATCTACACCCTCCAAGGCGTCGGCAAGCGCGAGTAAACAAGCAGGCACCGGTGCTTTCCAGCGCTTTTCCACGACATCTTGGTCGTATCGATGGGGGGGTTCGAAGAAAAAAGTGCTCATCGGGGTGAAATCACCCACGAGCGTTAGGCGTTCCTGCATCAACCGGCATACTTCTTCTAAAAACTCAGGGGTTGATGTCCAACCGGCGGCTTCTACTTGAGGCCGAACCACTTCGGCGAGTGCTGAAGGGGATATCTTCCGCAGGTATTGTTGATTAAACCACGCCAATTTCTGGAAATCATAGCGTGCGCCGTGTTTGTTCACCCGCTCAAGGCTAAACACCTGCACCAATTCATCCATGCTGAAGATCTCACGGTTGTCGCCCGGATTCCAACCCAAAAGGGCCAGGAAGTTCACATACGCCTCCGGGAAATAACCGGCTTCGCGGTAGCCCGCGGTGGTTTCGCCCGTTTCGGGGCTCTTCCAGCTGATCGCGTAGAATGGCAACCCCAATCGATCGCCATCGCGTTTACTCAGCTTACCGTCGCCATCGGGCTTGAGCAGCAGGGGTAGATGGGCAAATTGGGGCATACCGTCTTCCCATCCGAAAGCCCGATAGAGCAAAACGTGCAGGGGCGTGCTGGGCAGCCATTCTTCCCCACGAATGACGTGGGTGATGCGCATCAGGCGATCATCGACCACATTCGCGAGGTGGTAGGTGGGCATTCCGTCGCTTTTAAACAACACCTTGTCATCGAGTTGAGACGTATTCACTACTACCCAACCGCGTATGACGTCTTGAACACGCACCTCTTCGTTGCGGGGCATGCGAAAGCGTATGACATAGGGATCACCGGCCTCCAATCGGCGATTGACCTCATCAGCGGGCAGACTTAAGGAGTTTTTCATATTCACCCGGGTGATGCTGTTGTATTGCGGAGATGCTGTACCCGATGCCTTCATGCGGTCGCGCATTTCGTCTAGTTCCTGCTCTGTGTCGAATGCATAGTAGGCCGCCCCTTTGTCGACCAATTCCATGGCATATTGGCGGTACATCGATTTGCGCTCGCTTTGTCTGTAGGGGCCATAGGGACCCCCTAAATGCACCCCTTCGTCGAATGTGATGCCGCACCAAGCCAAAGAATCGATGATAAATTGCTCGGCGCCCTCAACAAAGCGGGTTTGATCGGTGTCTTCGATCCTTAAAATAAAAGTGCCCCCTGTTTGACGGGCTAATAGATAATTAAACAAGGCCGTTCGTACTCCTCCGGGGTGTAGGGGTCCGGTGGGGCTCGGCGCAAAGCGTAGGCGGGGAGGGGTGCCCTGATTCATATTCTGTTCGTTGGGCTGCAAAATTAACGGCATTTATTGATGATTTCATGCAACATTCAACGTGCCCACCCTGAATCGGTGTACTTTTGCCACGCGCCTAGGGGATAGCCCCTAAAACCTGAACATGCCCGCCCAACCCGATTCAACCCATCACTACTGGCCCTGGGCCGCGCTTTTGTTTTTGTCGTGTGTGTGGGGAAGTTCCTTTATCCTCATCAAAACGGCCCTCACGGCGTTTACCCCCGTTCAGGTTGGTGCTTTTCGTATTTCCGCAGCGGCCCTCACTTTGCTGCCGTTTATGCTGTTTCGCCTGAGCAAGGAGGGAGTGGCTGATGTGGGACGTAAATTGCCCTGGCTGGGGGTCGTGGGATTGGTGGGCAACGGCATCCCTGCGTTTTTGTTTGCCTTGGCCCAAACCCGTCTGGAAAGTTCGACCGCTGGCGCCCTCAATGCCCTAACCCCGATGTTCACCTTGCTTTTAGGGGTATGGTGGTTCGGCTTGCCCATCAACAGAACCAAGTTGTTGGGGGTGGGCGTGGGGTTTAGTGGGGCGCTGCTGTTAATTCTCATCCGTGGAAATGGTCAATTCGATCCCAATTGGCAGTGGGCACTGTTGGTGGTGGCCGCCACGCTGATGTATGGTACGAGCGTAAACACCGTGGGCCGGCATCTGCGGCAGTTTAATCCGTTGCTTTCCGCCGCCATACCCTTGGCTTTGGTGGCTCCCTTCACTTTGATCATCTTGTTTTCGGGCGACTTCCTTCAGCGTTGTATGAATCCTGAGGCGATTCGGGCCATTGGTGGATTGGCCCTTTTGTCTGTTCTGGGGTCCGCAATCAGTCTTGTGCTCTTCAATCGGCTGATCCAAGTCAGTGGTCCTGTTTTCGCCTCCACCACCACCTACCTCATGCCGCTGGTTGCCTTGGCCTGGGGGTGGTGGGATGGTGAATTATTGGGTTTATCGCACCTTTTGGGTATGGCCGCCATACTCACGGGCATCTGGTTGATCTACCGAGGCAACCGCCCTTCCTGATTTTTTTTATTCCCATAAAACCTCGTTTTTGGCGTTATTTAGCCGTTTTCGTGTTTTTTTTGACAAAAATCCAGATGTTTACAAACAAATTTCACGAACGTTTGTTATCTTTTTATTTTTTTTAAAATTTAAATTATGTCAACAAATTCACTCTTTCTCAGCGCTGCCCTCAACCCGGGCGACGTAACAGGCTTCACATTCTTTGTGGGTCTCATGGCCATGTTTGCCGCCAGCGTGTTCTTCTTCTTTGAGAGAAGCCAAGTCGATGGCAAGTGGAAAACCTCCCTGTTGGTGTCGGGCTTGATCACCATGATTGCCGCTGCGCATTATTATTACATGCGCGATTATTACCTCGGTGCATTGGCAACCAATGCGGCCGGTGGTTTCACAGCGGGCATGGATGGTTATGTAAACCCCTCTCCGACGCAGTTCCGCTACATCGACTGGACCCTTACGGTGCCCTTGATGTGCGTGGAGTTCTTCCTTTTGCTTCGTCCTTATGGCGCCAAGCAGTCGCTCATGTGGAAGATGATCGGTTACTCTGTGCTGATGTTGGTTGCAGGTTACATCGGCGAGGCTTTCGCTGCAACAGCCGCTAACCCTGGAACGCACAGCATTATGTGGGGCTTTATTTCTACCCTGGGTTGGGCTGGTATCGTATACGAAGCCACCATGGGAAGTGTAGCCACCATGGCCAAAGACTCTGGCGATGCGCACCTCCAGCGTGCCATTGGTTTGCTCCGCAATTTCGTATTGGTGGGTTGGGCCATCTACCCCATCGGTTATATGTTGATGCCCGGTAACTTCCTCGACGGTTTGAGCGGATCCATCAACATCGATTTGATCTACAACATTGGTGATGCCGTTAACAAAATCGGTTTCGGCCTTGTGGTCTATCAAATGGCGATTTCTTCCGGCAAGAAAGATTAATCTTTTTTCACTTGCACCCAGAAGCCCCGCCCCGTGCGGGGCTTTTTGTGTTTATGGGATGCTCTTCACCTGCTTCTTATTGACGAGGCAGCAACAAGACGGTTCCCTGCTTCTTATTGAAGAGGTCCGTGCAAGCGGAGGAGACAACACATCCGCCACCAAGCTTCAAACCCTTAGGATGACCCCTTGCGCTAGGGCGCAATGCGTCCGTACATCCTCGGGAAGGGTATGGTCTCTCGGACGTGTGGGAGCTTGCATACCCAGGCTACCAAGCGCTCCAATCCGAGTCCAAAACCCGCATGGGGCACCGATCCATAACGACGCAGGTCGAGGTACCATTCAAAGGCCTCCATGGGCAAGCCGTGTTCGTTGATTTTTTCAATCAACCACTCAAGGTTTGTTTCTCGTTCGCCTCCACCCACGATTTCTCCGTAACCCTCAGGCGCCAAAACGTCAACGCCTTTGGCCCAACGGGCATCCCCCTCATCGCGCTTCATGTAGAAGGCTTTCACCTCATGGGGCCAATTGTAGACCATGATTGGGGTGTGAAACAAGCGAGTCAACACCGTTTCATCGGAACCGCCAAAATCGTTGCCCATCCGGAACTGTGCTGCCGACTGCAACCAGATGGGGATGTTGCGCATTTGCTCCTCACATTCCGAAAGCTCTTCCTTGAGTGCTTGAAGGCGCGACTGATAGAAACCTATTTCGCCTTTTTTGAGTCCCGGTTGTTTCAGTTGTTCTTCTCTTTGCGCAATCTCTTCACGAACCATGGTGGCCCGCGCCTCTACTTGCATTAAATCGGCCTCAAGGGTCGCCAAGGCGTTTTGCCCATCCACTTCCTTCTCGCCTTTCAAAATGGCTACGGCATCTTCATAGGTGATGCGGGGGAAGGGTTCGGCCACCCGCTTCAAAACGGAAGGGTCTCTACCAATCACCTCGAGCTCGAGGGTGTTTTTATCAATCACCTGGTGCACCACATGGCGAAGAAACCGCTCGATCACATCCATATTCATCGAAAGATCGTGGAAGGCCATTTCGGGCTCGATCATCCAAAATTCACTCAAATGCCGGCGTGTTTTCGATTTTTCTGCTCGAAAGGTGGGGCCAAACGTGTAAATCTTACCAAATGCCATGGCCATTGCTTCGCCATAGAGTTGTCCACTCTGACTCAAATAGGCAGGATGACCATAGAAATCGGTGGCAAACAAGGTGGAGGTGCCCTCGCATGCATTATCCGTGAAAATGGGGGCGTCCATTTGAATAAAGCCCTCCGATTGGAAAAACTCGTGGATGGCCATGATGAGGGTGTTGCGGATGCGCATGATGGCCCATTGACGCTTACTGCGCAGCCACAAATGGCGGTGGTCCATCAAAAAATCGATCCCGTGTTCTTTTGGAGAAATGGGGTATTCGTGACTGATGGACACTATCTCGAGGGATTTTACCCGGACTTCCACGCCCCCTATCTGCCGTTCGTCGGCCACAACCGAACCCGTTAGCCGGAAACTACTTTCTTGAGTCAACCGACGGGCATCTTCAAAGACCTCTGCCGACACCTCTTGCTCATCGACGATACATTGGCACATGCCCGAGCCGTCGCGCATCACCAAAAAAGCCAGTCCCTTTCCGGTGCGCTTGCCCATCAACCAGCCCTGCAAATCAACCGTCTTATCTATATGTTTGGATAGAAATTCAATCGTCGTTGCACTCATTTTTTCGCGTTTGGGCTCAAAAATAGCTATTTTTGGCATACCACACCGAATTCATGCTGCGACAAGGACTCCGACAAAAACTGCTGACGCGACTATCGCCACAGCAAATACAGTTCGTGAAGCTGCTCCAGGTGCCAACGGCGATGCTGGAACAACGGATAAAGGAAGAATTGGAGGATAATCCCGCCCTTGAAGAAGCCGACTGGGCGGATGATAAACCCGAGGACGCCTACTCGGATCTCGATGAGACTGGTTCTGATGCTCCGGGTGATGCCGACGAAGGCGAAAACGAGGCCCAAGAGGATCTGTCTGAATACATCGATGACGATGATATAGCCGATTACCGACTGGCCGATAACAACTACAGCGACGACGACGACGACCGAAGCATCCCCATTCGTGTGGAGAACAGCTTCCATGAAGACCTCGTTGAGCAACTTCGTTTGCTCAGCTTGAGCGAAACGGAACAACTGATCGGGCATCAAATTATTGGAAGCCTCGACAACGACGGATACCTGCGGAGGGCGGTGACTTCTGTGGCCGACGACCTGGCCTTCTCCCATAACCTGATGGTGGCCGACGAAGAGGTAGCGTCGATGCTCCGGCGCATTCAGCAATTCGACCCCGCTGGAATTGGCGCCCGCGACTTGCGTGAATGTCTCCTTCTTCAACTCGAACGTCTTCCTGCTCAACCGACTGTAGCGCATGCCCAAGCCATTCTTCATCGATACTTCGACGAATACACCCGAAAACACTACGACAAGATAGCGCGCGGGTTATCGCTGGGTGACGAACAGATGCGGCGGGCACACCAGCTGATCCTCCACTTGAATCCCCGGCCCGGCAGTACTAAATCATCGAGCGACAAAACGCAACAGGTGATTCCCGATTTCGTAGTGACCCACGAGGATGGGCAGTTGGTGGTCCGGCTCAACGCGCGAAATGCCCCGGAGTTGCGCGTGAGCAGCCAATACAAAGACATGTTCCGCGACTACGAGAAATCCACCAAAAAGGACAAAAAAATGCGCGAGGCGGTGGCTTTTGTTAAGCAGAAATTGGATTCCGCCCGTTGGTTTATCGATGCCATAAAACAGCGACAACACACCCTGCTGAGTAGTATGGAGGTGATTGTGGCCCTACAAGATGCTTTTTTTAGATCGGGTGATTTCACGCGGATTCGGCCCATGATTCTAAAGGATGTGGCCGACCGGGTGGGGCTCGACATCAGCACCATTTCGCGCGTTGCCAGCAGCAAATATGTGCAAACAGAGTATGGCACGTTTCTTCTCAAACACTTTTTTTCGGAGGGTATCATGACCGATAGCGGGGAAGAGGCCTCCAGCATTGAGGTCAAAGAAATTCTCAGTGAACTCATTGCCGGAGAGTCCAAAGACTCGCCTTTATCCGATGAGAAACTCTCCGAAATTCTCAACGAACGGGGCTACAACATAGCCCGCAGAACCATTGCCAAATACCGCGAGGCCATGAATATTCCTGTTGCCCGACTGCGTAAAGAACTTTGATGCTTATTTAACCCATTAACTTATGTATCCCCACCTCCTGTATACTGTTGAAGACGGCGTAGCCCGAATTGTCCTCAACCGTCCCGATGTATTTAATGCATTCAACAACGAAATGAGTTATGAGTTGCAGGACGCGCTCAAGCAAACGGCCCGCAATAAGGAGGTTCGTGTTTTGGTGCTGACTGGTGCCGGCAAAGCTTTTTGCTCGGGCCAAGACCTCAAAGCCATTTCTGGAGGAACTGAAAAGCGGGATTTGTCGGAGTCGCTTCACCTGCGCTACAACCCCATAATCCGGGCATTGCGCCAGCTCCCTGTTCCCGTTATTGGCCGGGTCAATGGCGTGGCTGCTGGTGCAGGATGTTCTTTGGCCCTGGCATGTGATCTGGTTGTGGCCGTAGATACCGCCCTTTTCATTGAAGTCTTTGTGAATGTTGGCCTTGTTTTGGATTCGGGATCGTCCTATTTCCTCCCCCGTTTGGTGGGTTCGGCGCGTGCCTTCGAGCTCAGCACCATGGGGAAGCGCGTTTCTGCCCCTGAAGCGGCCGCGTGGGGCATGATCAACCGGTCGGTTCCGGCCGATGAACTGGATCAAACCGTGGCAACCTACACCGACTACTACAAGTCGGCTCCCACCAAAGCCATTGCATTGATGAAGAAAATGCTGAATAAGAGCTTTCACTCCGACCTCGATACCATGCTCGAATACGAGGCCCAGTGTCAGAAAATTGCGGGAAGCAGCGCCGATTATGCCGAGGGCGTACAGGCCTTCAACGAAAAGCGAAAACCCGTCTTTAAGGGCGCTTAGAACAATTTAGCAGATTTTACACTGCAGCATGGGGCGGTCGTTGAGGAAGCCCTGCAGCCTGTCGCCCCGATGCACCGGTCCAACACCCGCTGGGGTGCCGGTAAAAATTAAATCACCCATCTTGAGGGTAAAATAACGCGACACGAAGCTGATGATCTGTTCAAAGGAAAATAACAGCTGGTCTGTGTCGCCCACTTGTCGGATCGCACCGTTCACTTCAAGCCTCAATGCCAGAAGCGTTGGCCATTGCCATTCCTCGGGGCTTAGCCAGTCGCCCAAAATGGCGGAACCGTCGAAGCCCTTCGCCAACTCCCAAGGAAGGCCCCGGCTTTTCAGATCCGCTTGCAGGCTTCGGGCAGTAAAATCAATGCCAAGGCCTATGCGGTCTATGTAGGTCGATGCAAATCGCTCCGCAATATGTTTTCCATTGCGGCCAATGCGCAACACGATTTCCAGTTCATGGTGCACATCGCCCAAATGATCGGGGAGAAAAAAGGGCTTTCCGTCGCGTATCAGCGCGCTTTCTGGCTTCATAAACACAACGGGCTCGGTGGGAACGTCGTTGTTGAGCTCTCGGGCGTGCTCCGCATAATTGCGGCCAATGCAAATGATTTTCACGGCCGTAAAAATACAGCCTATTCTCTTTTTAAATCCCTCAAATGGCTGGTATGAGTCGCCAGCGCCAGCCCACATAGATCATGCGCTCGATGGCCGGGCCCCAAACAAGGGATGCATCGAAATGGGGAGAGAAGGGCTGCTGGGCAGAAACAATCAGATTGGTCTGTCGGAAATCGGTGAGGTTCTCGATGCCGAGGTAGAACGCCGATCGATCGAAATTCTTGGTGAGTTGAAAAAAGCCCACCGCATAAATCGGCGATTGGTCACGCATACGCAGCGATTCGGGATTGCCCCATGTGGATGGTAAACGCTTACTTCCATAGGTGTGTAGGGTAAAATCGAAATCCCACCGACTTTTTGTTTTCCACGACAAATTCATCAACCCTCTACTTCGGGGCACGAGGGGCCGACTCAACCGGCCTACCCGGTAATCGGTTTGAACATCCTGAATGCGGTAGGCCAATCTGAGTTCCATTCTTTTTCGGGGCTGCACCTCAAGCTCCAGCTGGGCGCTTCTGCTGTATGATGCCCCGTTGAGTGAATAAAGATGCAATTCGGTGGGTGATTGATCGTAATCGGCCACCACCTGCCCCATAAACCAGGTCTGCTGAACGTCCATCGACACCCGTGCCGACCGATAGCGAAAACGAAAATCGTGATTGCCCTGAAGGCCCACATGCCATGCCTGCTCCGCATCTAGTCCGAAAGCGCCTTGATCATTCTGCCGGTCGATGATGAGGCGTCGACTACTCACCAGGCCTCCCTGTTGCTCGGCCAATACCGATGCCACCCGAAAGCCCCTTCCGGCCAAGAAACGCAACTGATCGTTGTCTGATATGTTCCACTTCCCATTCAAACGAGGGCTCCATTGCCCTCCGTATAGATTGTGTTGGTCGTAGCGCAGACCCAATACCCAAAGAAGTTTTCCTCGCTCCAGCGTCAGTTCGGTGAAAACCCCAGGAACACGTTCATGGCGCACAAAATCGAGGCGCGAGGAATCGGAATGTGCCGGGGATCCACCCGAATGAAACGCAAGGGTGTCGACCCATTCGGAAAAGCGATCGTTGAGCCAGCTCACGCCTGCGCGGTAACGATTACGGGTATCGCCTAATATGTCCTGATAGATCAGCTGTGCACTGCGCGTTTGCTGCGCTCCATGGTAGTCGCGGTGCCCGAATTGGTTGTCGAGCTGCGTGGCCGATGCGCTCCACAGCAGGCCGATCGACCGGTATTTATGGGCGGGGAAGACATAACCCAGCTTACCAAAAATTTCTTGTTGGCCGATGCCCGTTTTCAATCCATACACCCCCGATTGCGCCTCACGAGCCCGATCATGCCAGTAGGATACCTGTCCGCCCCGGCGCCGATCATCAACAGCCCGAAGGGCCATTTGACCCGTAAGTCCTAAGCCGTCGTTGTAGTGAAGCCGAAGAAGCCCGTTCCATTGCTGGCCGGCCGGTAGGTCAACAAATCCATCGTCGTTGATGTCTGGGGTGCCCTCCATACGGTTAGCGTGCAGGAGCAGGCTGCTGCTCCACCGGCCCGACAGGGGTTGGGCCACGACCAAATTCGCCTCCGATCGTCCCATTTGGTTTTGATAAGCATTCAGCAGCACGCGGCCTGCGTAATCGGGCTTTTTGACCTCCAGGTTGATTTGTCCGGTTAGGCTCTCATAGCCATTCACCACCGATCCAACGCCCTGTGTCAGCTGCATCTCGTCGATCCACGAACCCGGCAGCAGCGCCAGGCCGTAGTGCGTAGCCAAGCCCCTGATCCCGGGCAGGTTTTCGCGCAGCAGCTGAACATAGGCGCCCGACAGGCCGAGCATTTGGATTTGTTTGACACCCGAAGCGGCATCGGTATAGGTCACCTCCACCGACGGATTGGTTTCAAAGCTCTCGGAAAGGTTACAACATGCCGCCTTAAAGAGCTCGCCCTCGGTGATCACCCGGGCGTTTCTTACCTCAGCACGCGAAATGAATGATGTGGCTCTTTGTTCGGTCACCTCCACCAGTCCAAACCGCTCTTGCGTGCGCAGCACCACCTGAACAGAACGATAATCCCGGATAAACAAGGTGTCGGGTTCATAACCCGTATAGCGCACCACCAGCTGCCGTGTTTCGGGGTGTGCCGACAGGGTGAATGCTCCTTGGGCATTGGTGGTGGTGCCCCGCTGCGTTCCCAGCCAATAAACATGCGCCATAGGAAGCGGTTGAAATCGGCCTTGCGCATCTTGTTCCAGCACAACACCCCTAAGGGTATCAACAGCGGCACCCGGCTGAGCCCAGGATTCGACATGAACACAGAGGAGCAAGAGGACGAGACCGGCCAAGCCCATCCTATTCATCGTAGACATATGGTCCATAGGCCATACAAAAATAAGCGGGCCTTAGTTTACCCACTTTAATCATGCATCTTGAGGCCGTCGCGGTACAAACAACACTGGGGCAAGCGCTTATAAACATCCGCATCGGCTTTCTTTAAGGCGGTGTCGTGCCCCGCAGCCGCTATGAAGGCATGAATCTGTTCTTCGGTTACGGTCCCGGGCTTGAATACAACCCAAACCTCCTGCTTATGGCGATCCCAGCCCGCAGCAATAATGCCCTTTTGATCGAGCGCCTCCATGATTCGTTGTTCACATTGACCGCAATTGCCCTTCACCATAAACCGTATTTCTTTCTTTTTGGGCGGCTTTTGCGCAGCATCATGTAAACTTCCCGAAAAAACAGGAGTCGTGATCAGTCCTAAGAAAATGGTCCCGAGAAAAAGAGCCCAAAAAGAGGTGCTCAATCTTTGCTTACAAGATCTTCGGTAGAATGCATGCATAAAAGTTTAATCTTTATTTATTTCGCCCCACTTCAGATGCAGGACCGTACTCAATAGAAGCCCATACGCCCCAAACTCCCCATACTCAATGGAGGCCCAAATTAATAAAAACGAAACAAATACGCTAAAAGTTCACGGCTCACTCCTGCTCGCCGCCTTATTCTACGGGGCGTCGTACAGCATTGCGCAGCAAATCATGCCCCGACTCATCGAGCCCGAGCCGTTCATCCTGCTCAGGGTTTGGATTTCCTGTGCGGTATTCTGGACGGTGCATGCCTTTCATCCCCTGGAGCGTCGAAAAGCGCTGCACATCCCGACGGCGCGCGAACACCGACTGCTGTTAGCCTGCGCTGTATTCGGTGTTGCTGGTAATATGCTCCTCTTTTTTAAGGGATTGGCCATCAGTTCGCCCGTGAGTGCCGCCGTCATCATGATCACCACGCCCATCTTCATCCTCGCCTTC
>Ga0194118_10003157_pt1 | contig 19668 bp, 16 predicted proteins | sample TA2MahsurfametaG_2_FD_148662 | JGI IMG/M metagenome (GOLD analysis project Ga0194118, IMG submission 148662) | Freshwater microbial communities from Lake Tanganyika, Tanzania - TA2015013 Mahale N5 surface | ecosystem: Environmental > Aquatic > Freshwater > Lake | place: Tanzania: Lake...
CGCGCAGCCGGCTGAGTTCCCCCTCCCGCTCGCCGGGGAAGGCTCGGAATAAGGCCTCGGTGAGCACCAGCTGCAGCACGGCGTCCCCAAGGAATTCGAGGCGCTGATTGGTCGCGGGTGGGACCGGTTCCTGCCGGAGCGATGGGTGCGTGAGCGCCTGGTTGAGGAGCGTGCGGTCGCGGAAGATGTGGCCGAGGCGGACCTCAGGCGGGGTGGGGGAGGCGCTCATGAGCTGGCGCTGGCGTAGCGGCGGAGCCCGCGGTGGAAAACGAGCACGGCGAGTCCGAGCCAGAGCGCGGCGAACCCGGCGAGACCCAGCGCCCACACCGGCTCGAAGCCGTGCAGGAGCACCCGGGCGGGCGCGTTGCTCACCACGACGACCGGCAGCATCCAGACGAAGATCACCTCAGCGGCGCCGCGGAACGCCTCGCGCGGCATCCGCGAGAACTCGATCAGGCTGAAGTAGCCGCCCTCCACCCCTTGAGCGCTGGTCAGCCAGAAGACGCTCGCGGTCGAGAGCATCAGCACGCTGTAATGGATCACGAGGCCGCAGCCGACGAGCACGGCGTAGAGCGCAAGTTGCCCGAGGTCGGGCCGGAGTCCGAGTTCCCCGGCCGCGTAGATCACCAGCCCGAGCGCAACGACCGAGTTCACGAGCCCGTCCGGGTCCAGCTTCCGGGTGGAGACCATGAACATCACGCTGCCAGGCTGGGCCAGAAAGAAGTCGAGGTGCCCATTGCGGACGTTGCGCCCGAGGTCGTAGAGCCCGCTCCAGAAGAAGCCCATCAGCAGGCGCTGGATGAGCAGGGAGGTGCCGAGGAGCAGCAGCATCTCGGCGCGGTTCCACCCGGCGATCGAGTCCGTATGCCGGTAGATGACCTCCACCAGCAGCAGGTTGACGCCCATCCAGAACAGCTCGACCAGCGACCAGATGATGAAATCCCCGCGGAACATCAGCGCCCGGGTGAGGGAGTAGCGGGCGCTGGCGGCCCAGACGCGAAGGTGTTGCGGGAGAGCGTTCATCCCCCGACGGCGGTGTGGCGCCGCAGTCCCCGGACCCACAGCGCGTGCGCGATCAGCAGCAGCAGCACGACCCAACCGGCTTGGAGGGCGAGGCCCTCGGACGCCTCGGCCGGCCCGATGCGGCCGGTGAGGATCGCGGCCGGGAAGTACATCTGGTAATAGAAAGGCAGGAAGCGGGCGACTTCGTGGAGGGCAGGCGGGAGCAGGTCCAGCGGGAAGATCTGCCCGCCGAGCACCGCCTCCACCGCCATCGAGAGCACGACCAGCCCTTGGATCTCGAGGAACCAGAAGGTCAGCAGCCCGAAGCAGTAGGCGATGGTGAACTGGACGAGCGCGGATAGCACCAGCGCCGGCAACGCTGCCACGAGGCGCCAGGGCTCGCTGGGGAACGCCATTGCGTCGTGGATAAACGGGTACGCCGCGGCGAGGGGCAGCAGGATGAGCGCGCCGGAGACCAGCCGGGCGGCGGCGAAGATGCTCAAGCGGTAGAGGAAGTAGTTGATCGGTTTGAGCAGGAACTGGTTGATCAGGCCCTGACGGATCTCCTCGCTGATCTGGTAGTCCTCGTTGAACGCGCTGATCAGGAACTGGAGAAACAAAATGGTCGTGAAGTAGGTGAGCGTCTGCCGGAGGTCGAAGCCGCCCACCTGCTCCCGCCCCGCGAAGGCCGCGCCCCAGAGGATGAAGACGGCGGCGAGGTGAAACAGGGAGAAAAATCCACGCACGGCGAAGTTCCAGCGGTACACGAGGCTGCCTTGGAGCCCGAGCAGGAACGCTTGGCGGTACTTGCCGGCGGCGCGCAGCATCGCTGGCCTCAGGGCTCCAGACCGAAGCGCTTCACCACCTCGTCCGCCAGACCCCGGTAGGCGGTGGATCCCAGCCCCTGCGGATCGTAGGCGAGGATCGGCTTGCCGAAGCTCGGCGCCTCGCTGAGACGGATGGTCCGGGGGATCAGCGTGTCGAAAACCTTGCCCGGCAGGTGCTGGCGCACCTCCTCCACCACCTGGCGCGCGAGTTTGGTGCGGCCGTCGTACATTGTCATCACGACCCCGCCCAGCTCAAGGCGGTCGTTGAGGTGCGCTGCCTTGAGCCGCTCCGCGTTGCGGAGAATCTGGCCGAGGCCCTCAAGGGCCAAGTACTCGCACTGGAGGGTGATGAGCAGGTAATCCGCGGCCGCTAGGCTGTTCATCGAGAGCAGGCCCAGCGCGGGCGGGCAGTCGATGAGGATCACGCGGTAGCCGTTGGAGTCGCGCACCGGTTCGAGCACCCGCCGCAGCCGCGCGAGGTAATCCTGCCCTTGTGTCAGCTCGATCTCCGCGGCGGCAAGGTCCTCCTCGCTCGGAATCAGAGCGAGGCACTCGTGCGCTGTCGGGGTGATCATGTCGAACGCCGAGCCCTCCCCATGCAGCGGTCCGTAGAGGCTGCGCCCGACCTGCTTCTCCACGCCCACCGCGCTCGTCGCGTTGGCCTGCGGATCTAGGTCCACAAGCAGCGTGTGGATCTTCCGCTCGGCCAGCGCCGCGGCGAGGTTGACCGCGGTGGTGGTCTTGCCGACGCCCCCCTTTTGGTTGGCGATGGAGAATACGAGGGTGGGCATCTGTGGCGTCGCTGATAGGCGCTGCCGCGCGCGGCGGCAAGCGCGGCTTCGCCGCTTCCCGCTGGGGCCCGTTCCCCGCCCGCGCTTCACTCCGGGGATGGAATCACCGCCGGTCGGCCCGGGGACGGCGGCCACTCCCGGTCCTTCGGGCGAATTCTCCGGGGAGTTGACGTTGCCCGGCGGCCCCGGCCTGTGCGTGCGTCCGATCCGCCCCGCCGGCGAGGCCTGCCTCCCGCGGCTCCACGCCGGGCTCTCCCACTCTAGCGTCTATCAGCGCTATTTCCGGCCGATCCCCGTCGCCCAGCACGCCCGGCTCAGCCACCGGCGCGGCTTTGCCCTGCGCGCGGGCGCCGGCGGCGAGGTCACCGCAGAACGGGACCTCGTCCCTTCCGCGCGGCCGGATTGAAGCGCGGTGGCCCGCTTAACCGCCACCGAGGCGCGACCAGACGACCGTCAGGCGCTCGCGCAGCAGGCGGGCGCTCGCGGGCGGCAGCACCGCGGGGGTGAGCGGGACGTTCTTGGTGTCCTCGCGGTCGAGCTGGTCGGGCAGCCGGCCGTACTTGTAATCGCGGTCCAGCCCGCCGTCGGGCGCGAGGCGGACGCCGGGGAACCCCGGGCGGGGTACGGACAGGTAGAACTGGTCGCGGGCGATCACCGGGTTTTCCCCCGCTCCGAGCCGCAACCGGGCCCGGGCGAGCTCACGGAACAATTCCCGCGCGGTGAGGGTGGCGGGATCGACGAAGGCGAGGCGGGGCGAGACGACGGCCCGCCACGACGGATCCGCGGCGAGTTCCGCGAAGGCCTGCTCGATCTCCGTCTTGGCAAGCGGATAGTGGGTGCAGCCGAGTACCACGGTCTCGAGCGGCCGGCCGGGGCGCAGCTCGCGGTAGGCCTCTGCCAGCGCGCGCACCTCGCGGCGCGCGTAGACCGCGACCGGCTCGGTGAAGGCCGCGTCCCCCTCGATCGCCCCAGCGAGCGTCGCGCTGCCCTGCTGCGCGATGGGCGGCGGGCCGAAACCCGCGCGGCCGAGGGTGGCGCCGATGGTCCGCGGGTACACGCCGCTGGCGCAGGTCCCGACGGTAGCCATCACGCCGATGCCGCCGGCGGGATTGGTCTCGAGCACGCCGCGCGCGCCGGCCTCCACCACGCCCACCACGATGACGGGGACGCCCCACGCTGCGACGGCGGCGCGGATGTCCTCGAGGCCGTAGGCGGTGGCGGTGTTGCAGGCGATGACCACCGCCTTGACCGGGGGCTTCGCGAAGTGGGGCGCGTCGCCCCGGGCCGGCCACGCGCGGCGGCCGAGGAGGAAGATCGTGTCCTTCAGGATCAGCTCGCGCAGGTAGTCGGTGCGGCCCGCGGCCCCGTAGTTGCCGTAGGGCATATTGGCTTGGTCCCCGAAATACACGAAGCGCTCTTTGGCGAAGTCCGGCACGCCGTCCGGGCCGAGTTCGAGGGTCTGGTTGTTGAAGGCGTCGAGCGAGAGGATCGCCTCCAGAACGGTCAGCCCGCCGATCCCGGAGTCGAAGACGCCGATCGGCAGGCGCCGCACGGCGGCGGGATCGGTCCAGGCCCCGGCGTCGAAGGTGAAGGCCGCGCGGCCGTCGCCCGCGGCGCGACGGACAAGGGTGCCGGTTTCCGCCCCCGCGGCGCAGGCGGCGAGGAGGACCGGTAACAGGAGGGGGAGCAGGCGCATCGGGGATGGATCAAGGGCGCGCCCGGGCGCGGGCAAGCGGGGCGAAAAAAAGCCCCCCGCGCGGGCGGAGGGCGGAGGCTCACTTCTTTGCCGGTACCGGCGCGGCGGGAGCGGCGGCGGGCGTCGACTTGATGTCGAGCAGCTCGACGTCGAACACAAGGGTCGAGCTGGGGGGGATGCCGGGCCGGCCGTCGTCACCGTAGCCGAGCTGCGGCGGGACATGGAGGCGGATCTTGCCCCCCTTGTTCATCTTCTGGATGCCCTCGGTCCAGCCGGGGATGACTTGGTTAAGAGGAAACTCGGCCGGCTCGCCGCGCTTGATCGAGCTGTCGAATTCCGTGCCGTCGATCAGCTTGCCCACGTAGTGTACGCGCACCGTGTCGGTGGCCTTGGGGGCGGGGCCGGGGCCGACCGAGGTGATCTCGTAGCGGAGCCCACTGGGCAGCTCGACCACGGCCTTGTTCTCGCGGAGCTTGGTGAAGTACGTCTCGTTCACCGCCGAGTTCTTGGTCTTCAGCTTCGCGGCGTAGGCGCTCTGCTTCCTCTGCATGAAGTCGTCCATCGGGGGCCCGATCTTCTCCAGCTCGTAGGGCGAGTCCTTGCCGGCGGCGGCCGAGCGAAAGCCCTTGATCAGCGTCTCCAGCTCATCGTTCGAGAACTCCAGCTCGCCGAGGCCGACGCGCTTGCCGATGAACCAGCCGAACTCCTCGAGGATCTGGGCGTCGGTGAACGTGGGTTTGGCGGCCGCGGCAGCGCCGGGGACGGTGATCTTGGCCTCCTGCGCGGCAAGGGAGTCGGCCCCGAGCAGGGCCAGGCTGAAAAGGGGGAGGAACGGGAACTTCATGGATCGAGGTGAGTGAAAGGGAGCGCGGTCGCAAGGGGCGGTCCGCGGAGCGGCAAGAAGTGCCAGCCGTTCCGGCGGAAGGCAATCTCGTTCTCCCCGCTTGTGCCGGCGGCCACCCGCGCCCACGGTGAAAGCACCCTTCCGATGCACCCCGCGCAATTCTGGACGAGTCCCGACGGCCAAATCCTTTCGGTCAGGAACAAGGACGAGCGATCGGTGCGCGTCACCCTCGCCTTCTGGCCGCGCCACCCGGCCGAGCTCGAGGCCCTCCGCCCGCTCCTCCCGCGCCTGCGCTTCTCCCTCCGCAGCTCCCTCGCGCGGATCGGCCTCGAGGTGACCCTGACCGGCCCCCTCCGCGCCGAGGGCGGTCGCCTCGAACTCGACGCTGAGGCCTTCCTCTATGACCCCAGCTTCCCGCACGCCGCCTTCTGGAAAAAGCTCCTACGCGTCGGCGCCCCGGCCGGCCGCCTCTACCACGCGCCTGCCGAAGCCAAGCTCACCACCGCCGAGATCTGGAACGCCCTAAAGGCGAACCAGCTCAAACTGCCCAACACCATCAGCATCGACTCCGAGGGCCGGGTCTATCTGACCCCCCACCAGGTAGCCTACACGCTCAGCCCCAAGCTGCAGCGGGGCGACCTAGAGCGCGTCGTCTCTGGCGTGCTTGGGCGCGGGTTCCTCGATCGCGTGCAGGTACGCCGCGAGGCGGCCCCGCTGACGATCGCGCCGCGCGCCGGCATCCTCACCAGCTGCTCGATGTACCTGAAGGAGCACTACGTCGTGCTCAACCAGGGCGAGGGCAACTTCGGCATCCATACCAGCGCGGTCCTGCTCGACCCGTTGAAGACCTTCGGGACTAACGTGATGCTCGAGATCTACAACCCCGGCGAGCAGCCCGTGGTCAACCCCCTCGTCTCCGTCGAGGTGTTCCGCGCGCCGCAGGTCGAGGACCCGGAGGTGCGGACCCTCGCCCGCAAGCGCACCCGCCTGCTCGCGACCGCCGCCGGCCTGTTCAAGGCGATGGACGACTGCCCCGCCTGCGTCGCCGACGAAGCGCGCCCCCGCACCCGGCTGTCCGTGCGCGGCCAGTCTGGGGCGGTCGACAACCGCGCGCTCGTGGTGCGCGCTGGCGCGGACGTCCGCCGGCTCCTGGAAGCGAAGCGCAGCTCTCTCGGCCACCGCACGATGATCCAAGCCCTCGACGCGGCCGATCCCGGCGCCGACACGCTGGTCACGGAATACTTCCCGGGGCTGATGGAGCAGGTGGAGCTCTTCGCCCGCCTGCCCGAGCTGGGCCTGCGGCGCGTCGTGTTCCGCCAGGCCTCGCGCACCCACGGGTACTTCTTCTCCAGCCACGCCCACGGGCGGCTCGACACCCTCCGTTCCCTGGGCATCGACGCCTACTGGTACGACGAAACGACGCGGGACCTCTACGTCCACACCTACAAGCGGGAGCGCGGCTTCTTCGTGCGCGAGGAGGTCGCCCGCCGGTTCAACGAGTCCACCATCCTGGCTTTTTACGGCTCCGCGGTGAACCTCGATCCGGGCGATGCCGGCCGCATCTCCGCGCTGGTGGACAAAGTGACGGGCTTCATCGGCCACAACCTCGGCGTGCTGACGGGCGGCGGTGGCGGGGTGATGCGCCTCGCTACTGAGCAGGCGCGGGCCAAGGGCGCGCTTACCGGCGCGTGCTTCTTGCAGTTGGAGGCCCAGCCCCCGGAGCTCGGCGTGGACTTTTTCAACACGTTCCAGGAGGACTCGCGTCACTTCCGGCAAAAGTGGTTCGAGGCGGCGGATTTCTGCGTCTTCAACGTCGGCGGCGTGGGTACCCTCGAGGAGGTCGGCATCGAGCTCTGCAACCTCAAGCTGGGGATTCGTCCGCGCGTGCCCTACGTCTTCTTCAACGCTGAGTTCTGGCAGGACCTCCGCCGCCAGCTGCGCTTGATGATCAAGCAGGGCCGCGCCCCAGCGTGGATGACCGACTACATTCTCTTCACTGACGATCCCGACGAGGTCGTGGCCTTTTACCGCCGCAAACTGCAGGTGCTCTGACGCCGCGCCAAATTGGGGGTTGCGCCGCCCTGACCCCTACCCATCGTGGACGCTGGCCAGGTGCCATGCATGGGTAGGCGCGTGAACTCCGCCAGGACCGGAAGGTAGCAACGGTGACGACGTTGATCCAGTGCCGTGGAGTGCCTGGCCACTTTTTTTGCCCGCCGCTGGCGCCCGGGACCGCAGGCGACGATTTCGACTCGCGCCGCCCCGTCCGCCCCGCTCAACCTCCCCGCGCTTGTCCTCCGCCTACCAGGTCATCGCCCGCAAGTGGCGCCCCCGCACGTTCGCCGACGTCGTCGGCCAGGACCACGCGGTGCGCACGCTCCGGAACGCGATCGCCCGCCAGCGGATCGCCCACGCCTACCTGTTTGTGGGACCCCGCGGCACCGGCAAGACCTCCATCGCCCGCATTTTCGCCAAGGCCCTCAACTGCACCGGCGGCCCCAAAGCCGACTTCGACCCGGCCGATCCCGCCTGCATCGCCATCGCCGAGGGCTCCCACCTTGATGTGATCGAGATCGACGGCGCCTCCAACAACGGCGTCGATCAGGTCCGCGACCTCCGGGAGACCGTCCGCTACGCGCCCGCCCAAGGCCGGTTCAAGGTCTACATTATCGACGAGGTCCATATGCTCTCGGCGGCCGCGTTCAACGCGCTGCTGAAGACCCTTGAGGAGCCGCCAGCCCACGTGAAGTTCATCTTCGCGACCACCGACCCGCAGAAGGTCCTGCCGACGATCGTCTCGCGCTGCCAGCGCTTCGACCTCAAGCCGATCCCCGAGGAGCTGATCGTGACCCGGCTCCAGCTGATCTCCGCGGCCGAGGGCATCCAGGCCGATCCCGCCGCGCTGGCGTGCATCGCCCGGCTGGCCGACGGCGGGATGCGCGACGCGCAGTCGATCCTCGACCAGATGATCTCGTTCTGCGGGACCACGGTGACCGAGCCCGACGTGCTCGAAGTCTACGGCCTCGTCTCCGCCGCGCAGGTCGGGGAGCTCGCCGGGGCCGTGGCCGCCGGGGACCAGCGGCGCATCGTCGCGCTGGTCGATGCCTGCGACGCCGCGGGCCGCGACTTGGTGCGCCTGCTCACCGACCTGCAGGCCGTGTTCCGGGCGGCGCTGCTGGACGCGATCGCGCGGGGCGGCCGCAGCGACGCGCTCGGCGGCATCGCCCTGACGACCGAGCAGTTGACCCGGCTCCTCGACGCGCTGCGCGAGGGGGAGGGCGGGGTGAAGCTCGGGCTGGCCGAGAAGATCAACTTTGAGGTCACGCTCCTCCGCGCGGTCGAGGCGAGCCGCGCCCGCGCGATCGACAGCCTGCTCAAGGAGTTGACCGCCCTGGCCGAGGAGGCCCCGGCGGCCGAGGAAAAAAAAAAGGCCTGATTGACCGGCTGGAGGTCCGCTTAGCCTCCGCTGCCGCCGCGCGCGCGCAGCCGTCGCTGTCCGTCGCCCCGCCGGAAAACCCCGCCGCCGCGGCCGCCCCGCCTGCAGTTTCGCTTCCGCCCGCAACGGAGCCAGTGCCCGTTAAGCCGTCCACTCCCGTCGAGGCCGCCCCGCCCGGCGAGTCCGATCCCGCTTGGCCGGATGAGTCGGCGGAGGCGCAGTTCCTCGCGGGGGCTCGCGAGCGCGGCGAGGCGGTGTCGGCCACGCCGACGCCAGCCGCGGAACCCAAGGCCGCGGAAACAGAGCTGGCCGGCCCCATGCCTGAGCTCGACGACCTGGTCGCGCGCCTTCCCCCCGCGGTGAGGGAAACCCTGGACGAGCTGTTCCGCGCGCGTTTCGTGCGCGTCACCCGTCTGCCCCAGAAGACCCCGACGGCGGCCAAGGGTTGAGCCTCGGCCGTCGGACCGGCGCCCCGCTTCAGACGGCGTGCAGGGCGCGCTTGTCCACGGCGAGCGCGGCCTCCTTGACCGCCTCGCTCAGCGTCGGATGGGCGTGGATGGTGCGGGCGAGATCCTCGGCGCTGCCGCCGTACTCAAGGTGGGTGACAACCTCGCTGATCAGTTCCCCGGCGTTGGGGCCGAGGATCTGGGCGCCGAGCAGGCGGTCGGTGGTGGCGTCCGCGATGAGCTTCACGAAGCCCTCGGCGGAACCGGCGGCCAGGGCACGGCCGTTCGCAGCGAAGTTGAAGCGGCCGATGCGCACCGCGCGGCCGGCGGCCTGGGCGGCCTCCTCGCCGAGCCCCACCGAGGCGACCTCCGGATGCGTGTAGATGATGGCGGGCACGAGGTCCCAGTTCACGTGGCCGGCGCGCCCGGCGATCCACTCCGCCACGGCCACGCCGTCCTCCTCGGCCTTGTGCGCGAGCATCGGCCCGGCCACGACGTCACCGATCGCCCAAATGCCCGGCGCGCTGGTGCGCAGGTGGCCGTCTAACCGGATGCGCCGCCGCTCGTCCAACTCGACGCCTGCACGCTCGAGGCCGAGCCCCTCGGTGTAGGGCCGCCGGCCGACGGCGACCAGCACCCGGTCAGCGGGGAGCTCGAGCGTCTGGCCGCCGCGCTCGGCGGTGAGCACCGCGGGGGAGCCGGGGCGCAGGCCGGTCACCTTGGCGCCGGCCTCGATCCGCAGGCCTTGCTTCTGCAGCATTCGGGTAAACGCGCGCCCGACGTCCTCGTCAAACGAGGCGGCGATCCGCGGGAGCGATTCCACCACCGTGACCTCGCTGCCCAGCCGGGCCCAGACTGAGCCGAGTTCGAGGCCGATCGCCCCGCCGCCCACCACGACCAGCTTGCCGGGCACCTCGGGCAGGGCGATCGCGTGGTCGCTGGAGATTACCGTCCGGCCGTCGAAGCGCAGGAAGGGTAGCTCCACGGGCGCGGAGCCCGTCGCGATCACCACGTGCGCGGCCTCGAGCGCCTGCGTGGCGCCGTCCGCGCCCGTGACCGAGAGGGTCTTGGGACCGGTGAAGGCGGCGTGGCCCGTGACCACCGTGACGCCGCGGGCCGCGGCGAGCTGGGCGACGCCCCCGGCGAGACGGGAGACGATCTCGTCCTTGCGCCGCAGCAAGGCGGCCAGGTCGAGGCTTACCCCGCCGAGGCGGATGCCGTGGGCCGCGGCGTCATGCCGGGCCCAGGCGAAGTGCTCGCTGGAATGCAGGAGCGCCTTGGACGGGATGCACCCGACGTTAAGGCAAGTTCCGCCAAGGGCGGGGCGTTTCTCCACCAGCCCGACCTTGAGGCCGAGCTGGGCTGCGCGGAACGCGCAGACGTAACCGCCGGGTCCGGCACCGATCACGATCAGGTCGAAGCGGGTCATCGCGGGGGCGGGTCAGAGGCCGATCAGCACGCGGGCAGGATCCTCGATCGCCTGCTTCACCTTGACTAGGAAGGTCACCGCCTCGCGGCCGTCGATCAGGCGGTGGTCGTAGCTCAGCGCGAGGTACATCATTGGGCGGATGACGACCTGCCCGTTGGCCGCGATGGGCCGCTCGTTGATGGCGTGGAGCCCGAGGATGGCGCTCTGTGGCGGGTTGATGATCGGCGTTGAGAGCATCGAGCCGAAGACGCCGCCATTGGTGATCGTGAACACGCCGCCCTCGAGGTCCCCGAGCGTGATGCGGCCCTCGCGCGCGCGCGTGGCCGCGTCGGCGATCCCTTTCTCCACCTCCGCGAGGCCAAGCCGATCGCAGCCGCGGATCACCGGCACCATCAGCCCGCGGTCGGTGGAGACCGCGACGCCGACGTCGTAGTAGTGGTTCTCCACCAGCGTCTCGCCGTCGAGCTGGACGTTCACCGCGGGCACCTCGCGCAGGGCGTGGACGACGGCCTTGGTGAAGAAGGACATAAACCCGAGCTTGAGGCCGTGGCGCTTGACGAACTCGTCCTGGTAACGCGCGCGCAGGGCCATCACGGCGGACATATCGACCTCGTTGAACGTGGTGAGCATCGCGGCCTGGTGCTGGGCAGTGACGAGGCGCTGCGCTAGCCGGGCGCGCAGGGGGGAAAGCTTGCGGCGTGTCTGGCGGGCGGCCGGGGCCGCGGACGTCGCGGGCGCAGCCGGCGCGGGGGCTGGTGCGGCGGGGGCCGCGGGCGAAGCGGCCGCGGCGGCGAGCAGGTCTCCCTTGGTGACGCGGCCAGCCTTGCCGGTGCCGCTGACCTTCGCAGGGTCGAGGCCGGTTTCCGCGGCCACGCGTCGGACGGCGGGCGATCCCGTCGCGGGAACTGCGGCGGCGGCCGGGGTGGGAGCGGGGTTTGTGGCGGTTGCGCCGACCTCGATCGTGGCGACGACTTGGCCGATGCGGACCTCATCGCCGGCCTTGACCGCGATGCGGATCACCCCGGCCGCCTCCGCCGTTGCCTCCGAGGTGATCTTGTCGGTCTCCAGCTCAAACAGCGGCTGGTCCCGGCGCACGGTGGCGCCATCCGCGGCGTGCCACTTGGCGAGGACTCCGGACGTGATGGACTCGCCCATAGGAGGAATCTTGACGGGTAAGGTGGTCATCGGGGGGCTCAGATCGTGAAGGCCTGCTTGAGGAAGGCGGCGAGTTCGAGGCGGTGCAGCGCGAGGGTGCCGACGGCGGGGGAGGCGGAGGCGTCGCGGCCGGCGTAGAGCGGTTTGCGGCCGAAGATCGTCTCCAGTTGAGGGCTGATCCAGGTCCACGCGCCCATGTTCTCGGATTCCTCTTGGGCCCACACCAGCTGGGCGGAGCCGTACTTGCGGGCGATGGCTCCCAGCTTTTGCCGGTGGAGCGGGTAGAGTTGCTCGAGGCGCACCAGCGCGGTGTCGCCGTGGTCGTGCTTGTTCCGGTGCTCCGCGAGGTCGTAGTAGACCTTGCCCGAGCACAGGATGAGGCGCTTGACCCCGGCAGGGGCGCCGGGGTGGAGCGGGTCGTCGAGAATCTCCTGGAAAGCCCCGGTGGACAATTCCTCGAGCCGGGAGGTGGCGGCCGGGTGGCGGAGGAGGGACTTCGGCGACATCACGATGAGAGGTTTCTTCACGTCGCGCTTCACCTGGCGGCGCAGGGCGTGAAAGAAGTTGGCGGGACTCGTGATATTCGCTACTTGAATGTTATCCTCGGCGCAGAGCTGAAGGAAGCGCTCGAGGCGGGCGGAGGAGTGTTCGGGGCCTTGGCCCTCGTAGCCATGCGGGAGCAGGAGCACAAGGCCGCTGGTGCGGTGCCACTTCGATTCGCCCGCGGCAAGGAACTGGTCGATCACGACCTGGGCGCCGTTGGCGAAGTCGCCGAATTGGGCCTCCCAGATGCACAGCAGTGCGGGGAAATCGAGGGAATAGCCGTAGTCGAAGGCGAGCACGGCGGCCTCGGAGAGGAGGCTGTTGTAGACGCAGAACCGCGCTTGGTCGGGGGCGAGCCGATGGAGCGGCGTGTGGGTCGCGTTCGTCGCCATGTCGTGGAGCACGGCGTGCCGGTGGCTGAAGGTGCCACGTTCGCAGTCCTGCCCGCTGAGGCGAACGGGGATGCCCTCGAGCACGAGCGTACCGAAGGCGAGCGCCTCGGCGAAGCCCCAGTCGATCGGGCCGCCGCCGTGGAAGGCGGCCGCGCGCGCGTCCAGAAAGCGGCGAATCTTGGGGTTGGGGCGAAAGCCCTCCGGCAGCGTCGTCAGCCCGGTCGCGGCACGCGCGAGGAGTTCGGGCGCGGCGCCCGTGGGGACAGGAGTGAAATGAAAATCCGGCTGGAACACGGCGGTGGAGCCGGCGAAACGTCGGGCCTCGGCCGCGGCGGCGCGGCGGGCGGACTTCGCCGTCTCGCTGGCCTTAGCCTTCTCCAGGTGCTTCTCGAGCGCCTCGGAATACTCCGTGCGGATCGCCTCGGACTGGGCCTCGCTGACGACGCCCGCCGCGGCGAGCCGCCGCGTGAGCACGGCGGAGATCGGGGGGTGGCTGGCGATGCGCCGATAGAGGAGGGGCTGGGTGAAGGCGGGCTCGTCGGTCTCGTTGTGCCCGTGCTTTCGGTAGCACACCAAATCGATGACGGCGTCGCGCTGGAATTTGACCCGGAACTCAAGCGCGAGCCGGGCAGCGTGGCAGACCGCCTCGGGGTCATCGCCGTTGACGTGGAAAATCGGCGCCTCGATCATCTTTGCGACGTCCGTACAATACAGGGTGGAGCGGGAGTCCCGCGGCTCAGTGGTGAAGCCGATCTGGTTGTTGATCACTAGGTGCACGGTGCCGCCGGTGCGGTAGCCGGGCAGCTGGGAGAAGTTGAGCGTCTCGGCCACGACGCCTTGGCCGGCGAAGGCCGCGTCGCCGTGGATCAGCAGGGCGAGCACGCGCCAGCGTTCCTCGGTGGCGCCGCGCATCCGCTGGCGGGCGCGGGTCTTGCCCTCGACCACCGGGTTCACGATCTCAAGGTGGGAGGGGTTGGCGGCCAAGCGCACCTCGAGTTTTCCGCCGGAGGCGGTCTCGAGCACTGCCTCGTAGCCGAGGTGGTACTTAACGTCACCGTCGCCGCCCACGGTCTCGGGGATGTAGTTCTCGGAGAACTGCTCGAAGAGCACATCGAAGCTCTTCCGCATCACGCTGGTGAGGATGTTCAGCCGGCCGCGGTGGGCCATGCCCATCACGACCTCCTCGACGCCGAGCCGCGGGCAGGCCTCGAAAAGCGCGTCGACGGCCGCAACCATCGTCTCGCCGCCCTCCAGCGAGAAACGTTTCTGGCCGACGTACTTCGTGTGCAGGAAGCGCTCGAAGATCTCCGCCTTGTGGACGCGGCGGAGGATGCGGATCCGTTCCGCGGGCGTGAAGTCCGGCTGGTTACGCGTCTGCTCCATCCGGGTTTCCAGCCACTGGCGTGCCTCGACATCCTGGAGGTGGGTGTACTCGACCCCGATCCGCCCGCAGTAGGTGGCCCGCAGGTTCTGCAGGATGTCCTGGAGCTTCATCTGCCCACCGCCGAGATAAGTCCCGAGGTCGAAACTGGCGTTGAGGTCCGCCTCCCCGAGGTCGAAGCGCGTGAGCGCCAGCTCGGGGTACGCGGGCGGCGGATCCGCCAGCGGATCCAAGTGCACTTCCCGGTGCCCCAGCGTGCGGTAGGCGTTGATCAGCTGGTGGACGCGGGACTGCTTCAGGCTGTCGAGGATCGGGGCGTTCGCGCGGGCGGGTTCCCCGGCGGCGGCGAGCGCGGCGAGCGCGTTGGCCTGGGGCAAGCCGTGGGCGCCGAGGCTGAATCCCTGGAAGAAGGCCCGCCACGTCGGGTCGACCTGATCCGGCTCCAAGAGCCAGGTGGCGTAGAGCGACTCGATCAGCGCGGCATTGGCGTTGAGCGGCAGGGAAGGGCGTTGCATGCGAGGGAGACAGATTCCGCAGCAGGCCGGAGCGAGAACGCTTCGGGGGCCAGCGGGAAAAAAAAGGGCAGGGAGGCAACCACAACCGGGGCGGTGGCTCAAGCGGCGACCGGACTTTCCAGGGGATTGCAATCGCGCTTAACATCCGTAGCACGCGGATAAGCTTTTTCTTGTTCCCCGCCTATGCTCGACCTGCTCAAGGATCACCTTAACCGACTGATGACCGCGATTAAGGACGGGGATGGCACTGGCATCAACGCCGCGATGGGCGCGGTCGACTCGGTGCTGGAGGCCAACCGCGCGGAGCTGCACCCGCAACTGGCGCACTTTCTGGAGCAGCGGAGCTACGCCAAGGCCCTGCTCTTCCTAGGAGGCGCCGAGGAAATTCCGGTCGGTCGTTGCGGCGGGCGGGCGGGGAGGGAAGGGCGATGAACCAGGGCAAGGTCCCCATGGACGGAGGGAGCGGCCTCGCGCAAAATCCTTTTGCGAAGCTGAACGCCAGTGGGCTCCCCGAGGGGCCTCAATCGCCGGCCGCGACCAAGATCGAGGCCGCACCGGGCCGGAACCGCGGGCGCGTCGACATCCGGCGGGAGACTGGCGGCCGGGCGGGCAAGACGGTGACGGTGGCGGACGGCTTCATCGGGATCGCATCGCCCGAAAAGGAGCAGTTGGCGAAGCGGATTCGGGCGGCGTGCGGCACCGGAGGCACGGTGAAGGAGGGTCGGATCGAGATCCAAGGCGACCACCGGGAAACGGTGGCCAAGGTCTTGGCGGCCGCTGGCTTTCTCCCGGTGTTAGCCGGGGGTTAAATGACTTTCCTCGCTCGCGCCTAGGCGGCAAACCTTCGCTCAAGCGTCGAGTCCGGCGGAGAGGGCGAGGGCGCCGCCCGCGCGATTGAGAATGTAGAGGTGGTATCCGGGCGCACCGTTGGCAAGCAGCCCGCGGATTTGATGCAGCGCCCAGTCGATCCCGACCATCTCCATGACGTCTGGATTGTCCGCCGCAACCTCCAGGCGCGCGGTCAATTGCGCTGGGAGCGTCGAGCCGCAAAGTTGGGTGAAGCGCTGGATCTGCTTCAGCGAAAGAACCGGCATTATTCCCGGCACGATGGGAACGGTGATGCCCTCGGCGCGGCAGCGCTCCACAAAGCGGTAGTAGACCGCGTTATCGAAAAACAGCTGCGTGGTGATAAAGTCCGCGCCGGCGTCCACCTTGCGCTTGAGGTGCGTGAGGTCGGCCTCGAGGGAGGGCGCCTCCGGGTGTTTCTCGGGGTAGCCAGCCACGCCAAGACAGAAATTCGGATGGCGGCGCTTGAGGAGGGCGACCAGCTCCGCGGCGTGCCGGAAGCCGTCGGGCAGCACCGGAAATTCGGTGACGCCCTTCGGCGGATCACCCCGCAGGGCCATAATATTGCGAAAACCTTGCGCGTGGATCTGATCGGCCAGCTCCTCCAAGTCGCCCCGCTTGTGCCCGACGCAGGTCAGATGCGGCATCACCGTGAACCCGAACTCACCCTTGAGCAGCGCGCTCACCTGCGCGGTCCGATCCCGGGTGGTACCGCCCGCGCCATAGGTGACCGAAACGAAGTCCGGACCCATTCGACGCAACGCCTCTGCCGTGACCCGCAGGGCCGCAACGCCGGCGTCGTCCTTCGGCGGAAAGAACTCCAGCGAGCGCAGGTGCCGTCCGCAGGCGAAAAGTTCGGCGATCGGTCGATCGGGGTTCATAAAGCTGATGCATCAACGTATACGGAATCGTTGATGCGTGTAAAGGCCGGGCTGGCGCGTAGTTTTACCGCCCCGGGGCCCCGACCCGCGTTTTGTCCGGTCCGGCGATGGGCGCGGGCGGCCGCTGGGGAGGGGCGGAAACGAAGCGGCCCGGCGAGGAGCCGGGCCGCGGGATTCACGGTTTTTTCGGGGCCTCGGCCGGCGGGGCGGGCACCGGTGCCGGTGCGGGTGGCGGGATCGGCTCAAACAGTTCCTCCGCCTTCTGGGGCAGGCTGGTGAACGAATACTCCGCGATCTGGAACGCGCGCTTCTGCATCAGGGCGTTGATCGGCTGGCTGCCCTCGCTGTGCGTGATGTGGGCGAAAACCGGTCCGGCCGGGATGGTCTCGAATTCTGGCGCCAGCGGCTTGTCGTCCTTCTTGGGCTCCCCGGCCTTGGCGTCGTCCTTCTTCGCCAGATCCGCCACGCTGCCCAGGGCGGCGGGGCCGCTCTTGCCGTCCGCGCCCGGGGTGGGCGCCTTCAGCTTCTTCTCCTCGGGCTTTCGGCCGAGGGCGAGGGTCACCGTCTTGCTGTCAAACGTCGTGACCTTGAAGGTCCGCTGGTTGGCCTTCGCCGCCGCCGCGTTGGCGTCATCGGTCGCCGTCGAATCGGTGAAGCGCACGGTGGCGAGCGTGCTGAGCAGCGAACCGATCTTGTCGGCCTTCACGCGCTGGCCTTCCGGGGTGCGGTCGGCGGTCCAGGCGTCCTCCTTCTTGGCCCGCGAGAGGACGAGGGGGCCGCCCTCGGGGAACGGGATCTCGACGCGCGCGAGGTCGTCCAACTTGAGGCTGATCAGCTCCGGGTTGGCCCAATTTCGCGCTTCGCCGTCAATCCAGGCATTTAGGCTGGCGAGGTAGGCCTTGTTCTCCTCGCCGAAGCGGACGAAGCGACCGCCGCCGGTCTCGGGATTCTTCCCGAGGGTGACGAAGAAGGTGGCTTTGCCATCCGTGCCAAGGAGTTCGATCTTGGTGTCCTTGAACTCGAGGCGGGCGATCCGCTCGGGGTTCGAGGTCACGAGACGCTGCAGCTTGGCCTCGGTGAGGTTGCCGACGAAGCCGGAGAGCTTGCTGAAGTCGGCGGCCATATCGTGGTAACTTGGCACTTTCCAAGTTCCATCCGCCTGCCGGGCCAGTTCGACGGTCTTGCCGGCGTCGGAGAGGCGCACGCGGGCCGCCTGCTCGATCAGGTTTGCGGCGACGAGGGGCTGCTGGAGACGGACGTCCGCCGCGGGGGGCGGGGCGGGCCGGTTCAGGAGGTAGGCGCCGCCAGAGAGCGCGGCGAGGAGGAGGACGGCAACGGCGAGGGACTTGAGTTTCATCGCAGAGGGTGCGGTTGGGCGGCGGCTTACTTCTTTCGGTTGCGGTAGAACCAGATCCCGAAGCCGCCGATGAGGAGGGGCGTCCCGAGCAGGTTCAGCACGAGCAGGCGGTTTTCGAGGCGGTCGATGTCCTCCCGCAGGGCCCGCCGGATCTCCCGGCGTTCACCGCGGATCTTCGCCTGCTGTTTCTGGAAGTCCTCGATGGCCTTGGCCATGTCGGGCGTGGCGACAAGGCGGTTGCCCTCGCCCTTCTTGCCCTGGAGCTCGGTCAATTTCGTCTGCACCTGCTGCAGCCGGCCGTCGAGCTCGGTGAGCTTCGACTGGTACTGCTGCTGCGCGGAGGCTTCCATCTTACGCACCACGGTGAAGGGTCGGATCGAGGAGCCCTTGCCGCGGATGGAGATGAGGTCCGGGGAACCGCCGAGCAATTCCACGGTGTTCGCCGCGAGGGCGAGGTTATCGTTGAGGGGTTGGGCGGCGGTCTGCCCGAAAAAGTTGAACTTGCGGACGCTGTAGTCGTCGAAGAGCCAGTCCGTGTCCGCGATGACGAACAGGGTGGAGGTGGTCGCGGACTCCTTCAGCCCCTCGCCGGCGGGCGGGGGTGCGGGCGGGGTGGGGGAGGCGCCCGAGGCGTCCACCGGCTTTTCGTCCTTGGGCGCGCCGTCGGGGAAGGCGGTCTTGAACTTGCCCGTCACCAGTGCGGCGACGGTCTTGCGGCCGCTGGGCGTCAGCTGCTTGGCGACGTCATCGGGTTGGGCGAACTGGAGCATCATGCTCGGCATATCGCCGGTCTGCGCGGAGGTCTCGATTAGCGGGGTGAAGGTGAGCGAGCCGCCGGCCTTGTGGGCCAGACTGCCGGGCTCGATGAACATCACCGAGTTGAGCTGCGCGGTGGCCTGCGACTTGGAGTTGAACGGCGCCCGGCCGGCCAGGCTGATCCACACCGGGAAACGGGCGATGCCGCCGCCGCCGGTCTGGACTTGGGTCGCGTTTTCTAGGTCACCGATGACCTTCTGGGAATCATAGGCCACCTCGTACGCGCTGAGGAGGACGGAAAGGTCGCTGGAGACGTTCTGGACCCCGCCGCCCATCATCATCTGCTGCGGGTTGCCCTGCCGCTTGAAGTGTTGGGACGAGGGATCGATGGCCACGATCACCGGCTTCCCACGGAGGAGGAACTGGTCGATCGCGTACTGCAGGCGCGGCGAGACGCCTTGGGGGTGGGCGATGAGCAGCACGTCAAGGCCGACGGGCAGCTCCGTCGCGGAGGCTTCCACGGTCACCACCCGGAAGGACTGCTCCAGCTCCGTGATGACCATCTGCGCGGGCTGCGGCTGGCGACGCATCATCATCATCATCTGCATCTCCTGCGGACTGGTGCCCTGAAGCGGCAGACTCGTGATCAGCCCGAGCTTCCGCTTGTCTAGCTGCTGCACCGAGTAGATCAGCTTGGACAGGTCATACTCGAGGAACGGCTCCCGTTGGGGGGTGAAGGCGGGAATGTTCTTCTGCAGGTCCACCTGCGTAACCACGAGGCCGAAGAAGAATTGTTCCCCGCCCTGCTGGGCGACCTGCGGGGTCAGGCCCGCGGCGGTGGCCTTCTCCTCCTCGGGCGTGTCGGGACGCGGGTTGATCACGTTGAGCGCGACCTTGCCCCGGGAGGCGCGGACGTACTGGCGGAGGGTTTCTTGGACGCGCGCGGCGTAGTTCTTGTAGGCGATCGGCAGGCCGTTGGCGTCCTTCGTGAAATAGAGATCGACGGTGACCTGCTCCTCGATGCGGCCCAGCATGCGCCGGGTACCGTCCGAGAGGGAGTAGATCGACTCCTCCGTGGCGTCGAGGCGCACGGGCACCGAGGAGGCAAGGAAATTGATCAGGACCAGCCCGGCGAGCAGCAGGCCGATGGCGAGGGTTTTGCTTCCAAGTTTCATAGGCGGCGAGGAGGGCGTTTCAGCGTTCGAGGACGACCACGTTGAGGAAGAGCGTGAAGCCCATCAGGGAGAGGAAGAAGATAACGTCCTTCGGGTCGATGATCCCCTTGGTGAAGGCGTCGAAGTGGGTAATGAAGCTGAAGTTCGAGAGCGCGTCCGCGAGCGCGATCGGCAACAGGCCCTCGAGGGTCTCGGT
>Ga0194118_10003164_pt1 | contig 19625 bp, 18 predicted proteins | sample TA2MahsurfametaG_2_FD_148662 | JGI IMG/M metagenome (GOLD analysis project Ga0194118, IMG submission 148662) | Freshwater microbial communities from Lake Tanganyika, Tanzania - TA2015013 Mahale N5 surface | ecosystem: Environmental > Aquatic > Freshwater > Lake | place: Tanzania: Lake...
GTCTTGGGTTGAGCCTGGGTGGGCTGAACTATTGCCTGCGCGCACTGGTGGACAAGGGCTTTGTGAAGCTTGAGAACTTTCGCAACAACCCCAAGAAGCTGGGCTACCTGTATTTGCTTACCCCCGCGGGTGTGGCTCAAAAGGCGGTTCTGACCACTAGATTCCTGCAGAGAAAGATGGCGGAGTTCGAGGCCCTGAGGGCGGAGATTGAGGAGATCAAGGGAAGTGGGGGACTCAGTGGCGATGCGGCTATGGGGACCGGCCCAGTTGAGGGTCCGGGCAGCGGTATCGGTATCGATATCGGGAAATAGCGCGCGTGCTTGAACCGATAAACGGTATTAGCGGTCCTGTTCTCTAAAGTAGATTGATTTAGAGCAAATTTGTCCGAATAAGCCCTAAATTACCCCCCCAATCGTTATAATCTCCATATATAAAAAGGGTTAAATTGCCTTTGGAGTGGCTTTGTGGTCAATAAATCGGTCAAAATTGGATGGGAATTATTGTAAGTGACTGATTTTATTGAAAATAATTCAAATTTGCGCTCTGTTTCTAGCGGTATTGCCCCTGAAAATAGTCCTTTAGTTAATCCCTCAGTTAGTCCTTTAGTGGCGATTTTGCTCTGCACCTATAACGGAGCACGGTTTTTGGCTGAGCAGCTCGATTCTCTGGAAAGTCAGACCCATCAAAATTGGGTGGTAATTGCCAGTGATGATGGCTCTACCGACCAAACCCTAGAAATATTGCAGCAATATCAATCTAAATGGCCTGCTGGAAAATTGACGATTCGCAGTGGTCCACAAAAAGGCTTTTGTCAGAACTTTTTATCCCTTGCCTGTGATCCGAATATTTGCGCAGATTACTATGCGTTTTGTGATCAAGATGACGTGTGGCTACCAAGCAAGCTGACAGTTGCGCTGGAAAATATTATTGCTAATCAAGATTCTCAAGTGCCTTATTTATATTGTGGGCGCACCAAGTATGTGAATGAGAATTTAAAGCCTTGTGGCATGTCACCACTCTTTGTATTACCACCAAGTTTTCGAAATGCCTTAGTACAAAGTATTGCTGGTGGCAATACGATGGTTTTTAATCAGGGAGCGAAAAATTTAATAGAAAAAGTGGGAGCAGTTGATGTGCCATCGCATGACTGGTGGTCATATATACTGATAACCGGCTGTGGTGGGGTGGTTTTTTACGATAAAGTGGGATGCATACTTTATCGACAGCATTATGGAGCATTGGTAGGTGGTAATAATACCTTTTATGCAAAGACAAAAAGATTGATTATGGTGTTTCAAGGGCGTTTCCAAAATTGGAATAAAAGAAATATTGCAGCATTAGCTCGCAAAAGTGAGCTTTTATCCGAATTAAACAAAGAAGTTTTAACTTGGTTCCGTAAAATTGAAACAGCTAGGTTGATCGAGCGGATACGAATTTTGGGGGTTTGTGGACTTTATCGACAAACGAGATTTGGCACAATTAGTTTATATATAGCAATGGTCTTTAATAAGTTGTAGGTAGAGTATTTGGTTTATTAAGTTAACTAGAAAATTTAATAATTAGGGTTGTGAGAATTTATCAATAGCGAGGATATTTTGAAAAAAATTATTGTATTTGGCGGAGGCGGTTATTGTGGAAGCGTTTTAGTTCCTCAGTTGGCAAAGGAGGGCTATTCAGTAACTGTTTTCGATACTTTTTTATACGGCACTGTGCATTTAAAGGGGCTAAATAATGTTGAATTGGTCAAAGGGGATGTGCGTAATTTGGACCAGGTCTCGTCTGCGCTGAAAGGCCAGCAATATGTACTGCATTTAGCATGTATATCAAATGACGCTAGTTTTGTATTGGATGAAAAGTTATCAACGTCGGTCAATTTAGATTCTTTTGAGCCATTGGTAATTGCAGCTAAAGAGGCGGGAGTGAAGCGCTTTGTTTTTGCATCTTCTAGTTCAGTCTACGGCGTTTCTGAGCATCCAGATGTAACTGAAGATCACCCGCTAGTCCCGCTAACCTTGTACAACAAATATAAGGGTATGTGCGAGCCATTATTGTTTAAGCACACGGATGATAATTTTGTCGGGGTTGTATTCAGACCGGCAACAGTGTGTGGCTATGGACCGCGGCAGCGTCTCGATCTTTCTGTAAATATTCTAACTAATCACGCTGTGAATAAGGGCAAGATTACCGTTTTTGGTGGCGATCAATTGCGCCCGAATCTGCATATTCAAGACTATGCGGATTTGTGTAAATTATTGCTTGATGCGCCATCTCAAAAAATTCGAAACGAAGTATTCAATTGCGGCTTTCAAAATATGTCGATTATGGATATCGCAAAGACTGTTAAAAAAGTGGTTGAAAAACTCTTTCCTGAAAAAGGAGATATTCCAATTGAGGTAACCACTTCAGATGATCCACGCTCTTACCATATTAATTCAGAAAAAATTCATAGGGTTTTAGGCTTTAAGCCAAAGCATTCAATTGAAGAGGCTGTGATCGATTTATGTGGAGCATTTAAGGATGGCAAGCTTCTCAATAGCTTTGAAGATGATAAATATTTCAACGTACGCAAAATGAAGGCTTCTGGGCTCAAATGAACTCTAAGCCAATTGCAGTAGTTACTGGAGGTGCGGGTTTTATTGGCAGCCATATGGTTGACTTGCTTATAGGGGATGGTTTTTCTGTTAGGGTGATTGATAACTTAACTGGTGGAAGAGAAGCCAATCTTTCCCAACACTCTAATAATTTAGATGTTGTATTAGACCAAAGAGATATCCGTGAATTTTCTCCGGGCGATCCACTGTTTCGTGATGCGAGGTATGTGTTTCATTTCGCCGGGATCGGAGATATTGTTCCGTCAATAGAGCATCCAATGGACTATATGTCGACTAATGTATTGGGCACAATTAATATTTTGGAATGTGCTCGTTATGCGCAAGTCAATAAATTGGTTTATGCAGCATCGTCCTCTTGCTATGGCTTGGCGAAAACCCCGACTGACGAAAGCCACCTAATTGATACGAAGTATCCCTATGCACTATCTAAATTTCAGGGGGAGCAGGCAGCTTTACATTGGCATCATGTGTATAAGTTACCGGTAAATTCCATACGAATATTTAATGCCTATGGCACTAGGTCGAGAACTTCTGGTGCTTACGGTGCAGTGTTCGGAGTGTTTTTAAAGCAAAAACTGATGGGTGAGCCTCTTACGGTTGTCGGCGATGGCACTCAAACCCGAGACTTTCTTTATGTAACCGATGTTGCACATGCATTTTATGAGGCAGCAAAAACAAGTCGGGTTGGTCAAATCTATAACTTAGGGGCTGGTAAGCCACAATCGGTAAATAGGCTGGTTGAGCTTTTGGGCGGAGCGAAAATTGGTATTCCTAGTAGGCCTGGTGAACCAGACTGCACTTGGGCAAACATTGCCAAAATCACCGGTGAGTTGGGGTGGAAACCTCGGGTATCGTTTGAGGAAGGCGTAGCTAAAATTCTTGCAAATATTGATTATTGGAAAGATGCCCCTTTGTGGAATCCTAATTCGATTGCAGATGCTACAAAGACTTGGTTTAAATTTATGAAGCAAGAAGATCAGTAATATGGACGAATCTAGCAAAACTTTATATAGCCACAAAATAAAATCCGCTGCAGAAATTGCCAAACTTTTAGGTGATCGCCCTCGTTCGCAAAAGGCAATCATGTGTCATGGAACATTCGATGTGGTTCATCCAGGACATATTAGGCATTTATTGTATGCAAAGACTAAGGCGCCAGTATTAATTGCTAGTTTGACTTCCGATGAGCATATTAAAAAGGGTAATATGAGACCCTATGTTCCGGAAGAGTTGCGTGCTACTAATTTGGCTGCATTAGAAATGGTTGATTATGTATTGATCGATAGGGATCCAACCCCAATTGAAAACCTTAAAGTGATCAAACCTGACTATTTTGCCAAGGGATACGAATACACGGCGGGTAGCGTTCACCCAAAAACTCAAGAAGAAATTGATGTAATGAATAGTTTTGGGGGTGAGATGCTTTTTACTCCGGGCGATATTGTTTACTCTTCATCAGCACTATTGGAGTTGGCGCCGCCAACTATCGCAGTAGAAAAGTTAATGGTATTAATGAATGCAGAGCAGGTAACGTTTACTGATTTACGCAATGCTGTTGATAATCTTCGGGGAGTATCGATTCATGTCATAGGCGATACCATTGTGGATAGTTATACCTACTGTAGTATGGCTGGGGGAATGACGAAGACGCCAACCATGAGCGTTAGACTTGAAGAGAAGTTTGATTACGTTGGTGGTGCAGGGATTGTGGCAAAACATTTACGTGCGGCTGGTGCACAAGTTACCTTTTCAACCGTGCTCGGCAATGACCCCTTTAAAGAGTTTGCGTTAAATGACCTTCAATCGGAGGGGATAGTGTGTTTGCCAATTATTGATGAAACACGACCGACTATTAATAAAAACGCAATTATTGTTCAGGGTTATCGAATGCTAAAGGTTGATACTTTGGATAATAGATCAGTTTCAGAAAAAATCTTATATGCATTAAAAGAGCAAATTGCGTCCACTTCAACTCAAGCGGTAGCTTTTTGTGATTTTCGACATGGCATTTTTAATCGCGAAACAGTGCCCAGTTTAATTAGCGCCATCCCAAAGGGAGTCTTCCGTGTTGCAGATAGTCAAGTGGCGAGTCGCTGGGGTAATATTATTGAATTTCAAAATTTTGATTTGATTACCCCAAATGAGCGTGAAGCACGTTTTGCATTAGGCGATCAAGATTCTGTGATTCGACCTCTAGCTAAAGAGTTACACAAGCAAGCTAATTGCAAAACACTGATGTTGAAATGTGGTGAGCGCGGGTTGATGACTTACCGTTCCCATACGCGTGAGGATTATCGTGCCTTTTTCGTAGTTGAGTCTTTTGCTGATAAGGTGGTTGATGCGGTTGGCGCTGGCGATGCTTTGCTTTCTTATGCCACGCTTGCAATGGTTGCAACCGGTAATGACGTCATTGCATCAATCCTGGGAAGTATGGCTGCAGGCATCGAGTGTGAGCATGACGGAAATATTCCAGTAACACCAGACTTGATATTGAGAAAAATTGACAAACTGGAAAAGCAAGCCTCATACGCTTAAGAAGCTAATGAAAGTAATCATCGTTGGACTTGGAGTACAAGGGAAGAAACGCTTAGCAGTAGCGGGAGCGGATGCTGTGGCTACTGTTGATCCCATTCATCCAGAGGCTAATTACAAATCGATTGAACAGGTTCCGATTAATGATTACGATGCTGCACTTCTTTGTATACCTGATGAACCAAAGTTGGGAGTAATTCAGTACCTGCTTAGTCATAAAAAACATGTCCTTGTTGAAAAACCACTTTTTGCAGAAAATACTTCTGATCTTTATGATCTGCAAAAGCTAGCACAAAAAAATGGCGTAACTTGCTATACAGCCTACAATCATCGTTTTGAGCCTCATTTTGTAAGGATGAAGGAACTTCTCTCCTCAAAAAGGCTTGGAGAAATCTACAGCGTCCGCCTTTTTTATGGTAACGGTACTGCGCGGTTAGTTAGAAATTCTGCCTGGCGTGATCAGGGTGCTGGCGTATTGCCGGACTTAGGCTCTCATTTGCTCGATACCGTCAACTTTTGGTTTGGTGAGCAATTTCAGAACTTTTCGATACATTCAGCAAATTGTTTTGAAAATCATGCTTGTGACCACATTACTTTTGGTGCGGCCCAGAATAAGCCCATCTTGCATTTTGAAGCCACTTTACTGTCATGGCGAAATCATTTCTATGCCGATATCTTTGCTGAAAATGGTAGCGCCCACATTCAATCTCTTTGCAAGTGGGGCCCAAGTAGCTTTTTGATTCGTGATCGAAAGGTTCCTAGCGGTAAACCTGACGAGGAAGTGATTACTTTAAGTCAAGAAGATCCCACTTGGAAAGCGGAATATCAGCATTTTCTGACGATATGTTCCAAGCGGGAGAGTAACATCGATACTGATATCTGGATAAACGACGTATTACAAAATTTATCAAAAAAACTTCTTGAATGCTAGATCCATTACTTTATGCTAAAGAACCTAAATACCGAATCAACCAATCCTAATCGAGTAGTCGTACTCGGGGGAAATGGTTTTATTGGTAATGCTATTTTGACTAATTTTGGGCAAAGAGGCATTCCTGCAGAAAGTATAGGCAGGCCAAATTTTGATTTATTAGCCGCTGGCGCGGATCATAAATTAGCCGCTTTTCTAAAGCCTGATGATACTCTGGTATTTGTTTCAGCTAAGGCACCATGCAGAAATACCGCAGGTCTCATTGAAAATTTACAGATGGCTAAAACTGTAATAGCTGCCCTAAAGGTGCAGAAAATAAGTCACCTAATTTATATTAGCTCTGACGCTGTTTATCGTGATTCCAATAAACCTATCGATGAAAATTCTTGCGCTGAGCCAGGATCAATTCATGGTGCAATGCATTTAGCGCGAGAAGTTGCTCTCAAAAATGAGCTTGATTTACCTCTGGCAATTATTCGACCCACCTTAGTATATGGTTTAAAAGATCCACATAATGGCTATGGCCCCAATCAATTTCGACGGCTCGCTGTAAAAAATCAGGATATTACTTTATTTGGCAATGGAGAAGAGTTGCGTGATCATGTCTATATTGACGATATTGCGCAGTTGGTCTATCTAGTTGCTTGTCATAAGAGCATTGGAATTGCCAATGCTGTATCTGGTCAGGTAGTTTCTTTTAGGCAATTGGCGGAATTTTTATTAGGACAAAATAAATCAAGTGCAGCTATCAAAGCCACTACGAGATCTGGCAATATGCCACACAACGGATATCGGGAATTTAATCCTTCGATAGCAAGCGAGCTATTTCCCGGTTTTGGATTTAGGGGGTGGGCAGAGGGTCTATCTGAATTACATCAAAGCCAAAGTTTAGAGCAAGCAGGGCAGATTGATGACTAAGCCCACTATTGGTTTTGTGGGGATGACCCACCTTGGCCTGGTTTCTGGAGTGGCGGCATCACAGAAAGGTTTCAAAACTATTTGTTTCGATATTGATAAGGCCAAAATCAATGATTTATTATCCGGAAAATTGCCGATTTCCGAGCCGCAATTAGAGGGGCTGATAAGAAGCAACTCAGACCGTCTTGTTTTTACAGCGAATTCAAAAAACCTAGAGCAATGTGATGTAGTTTACGTAGCGCCGGATGTGGCTACCGATGATCGTGGTCAAAGTGATCTGAGCGTATTAGAGGACTTGCTTAATATTGTTTTTAAGGTTTCAAGTGTAGACACAACGATAGTAATCCTGTCGCAAGTTCCACCTGGTTATACAAGGGGAAAATGGGATGGAAGTAGATCGCTTTACTATCAAGTTGAAACTTTAATCTTTGGGCGAGCTGTAGAGAGGGCATTATTACCCGAGCGATACATTATTGGATGCGCAGAGCCAAAGACCCCATTGCCTAATGCGTATAAAGAATTTTTAGAGGCGCATGAATGCCCTATATTGACTATGCGTTATGAGAGTGCAGAGTTAGCAAAAATTTCCGTAAATATGTTTCTTGTTTCGTCGGTTACTACTACCAATACATTAGCCGAGCTTTGCGAAAAAATTGGCGCTGACTGGTCTGAAATTTCTCCGGCGTTAAGGCTAGATAGACGCATTGGATCGCACGCATATCTATCCCCAGGCCTAGGTATTTCAGGGGGTAATTTAGAGCGTGATCTTGCAACAGTTTGTAATTATGCAAAGGAGCATCATTCCGATGCAGGAATGGTTCATGCATGGATTGCGAATAGTCAGCACAGAAAAAGTTGGCCATTAGAGCAATTGCAAGGACTAATTGACCTAGAAAATCCTTCTAATGTCATTGGTATTTTAGGTTTAGCTTACAAAGAGAATACTCACTCAACCAAAAATTCTCCCGCAATAAAAGCAATTTCACAATTGCAGGAAGTAACCATCAAGGTATATGATCCAATTGTAGTTTGGCAGAATAAATGGCATCCTAACCCTATACTGACCACAAATTCTCTTGAAGTATTGTCTGGTATTAATGCCCTTATGATCCTTACACCCTGGGCAGAGTTTAAAAGCCAGGAATTTTTAAAACGACTTGCCAGTCAGCTAAGGGATATTCCAATAATCGATCCTTATGGCCTTGTACCTTTGGCTCTAACCGAGGGTAATAGATTACAAGTCTATTCCCTGGGGCGGTTCTCTAACTACGAGGAAAGTAAAGAATAATGGCCGAAATTGATCTTTTGCGTTCTTTGCCAAAAGTAAAAAGAAATATTGAAAAACGATCCGAGGCAAAGGATCCCGCAGTTATTGCAATTGCTAAACAATATGGAGAGATGTACTGGGATGGCCCTCGTGAATATGGTTATGGAGGCTATCGTTATGATGGGCGGTGGAGATCTGTAGCTAGGGATATGATTGGACATTTCAAACTAAGTCCTGACATGAGAGTCCTTGATGTAGGGTGTGGTAAGGGTTTTTTAGTAAAGGACTTAATGCTTGAATGTCCTGGCCTAGAAGTTTTTGGTTTGGATATCTCGCAGTATGCGTTGATGCATTGCGAGTCGGAGGTTGTCGGTCGATTACATTTAGGAACTGCAGAAAAGATGCCATTTCCAGATGGCAGTTTCGATTGTGTCATCTCATTGAATACAATCCATAATTTCTCAAGGTCACGGGCGGTTGGTGCCATGAGAGAAATTCAGAGATTGTCTAATGGTAGGGCGTTTGTACAGGTTGATAGTTACTTTACGCCAGAACAAAAAGAGATATTTGAAAGCTGGGTTTTAACTGCCGATTTTCATGATTATCCCGAGGGCTGGATTAAGGTTTTTAACGAAGGTGGATATACCGGTGATTATTTCTGGACGATTATTGAATAACAAGGAATTAAAAAATGAAAACTTACGTAATATTGGGTGGCGGCGGTTCTTTTGGAATCCATGCAGCGAAGTATCTGCTGGATCATGCAAACCCAATGCGTGTAATTGGTATTGGTCGAAATCCACTAAGACCAGAACCTTTTAGTTTGAATATCGACAAGCTTCCTGGATATGAATATTTTGCCTATCACCTAACTTATGAGATGGATCTGCTGTTAGAGTTGCTAGATAAAATAAAACCAGATGTAATTGTAAATTTTGCCGCACAGGGAGAAGGCGCTGTTTCCTGGAAACACTCGTGGCGATTTTTTGAAACAAATTCAATGGCCCTTGCAAAACTTTGCGAAGAGTTAATGAAAAGAGATTGGTTGGAGCGCTTTATTCAAATTGGTACATCTGAAATGTATGGTTCGGTTTCACATGCAACCAAAGAAGATGAGCCTATAAAGCCAACAAGTCCATATGCTGCTTCTAAAGTTGCTTTTGATATGTACTTAATGTCAGCTCATCAGTTCCTCAATTTTCCAATGAACATTATCAGGCCTTCGAATGCCTATTGCCCGGGGCAGTTATTGCACCGGGTGATTCCTAAAGCTATTATGTGTGGCTTAACTGGAAAAAAATTGCCACTACAAGGCGGTGGTCTCGCAGAAAAGTCTTATATACATGCAAGAGACCTGGGGCGCGCAATTCATTTAGTTGCAGAGGGTGCTCAACTAGGTAAAATTTACAATGCAGGTCCAAGTCAACCCACTAGTATTAAGCGGGTTGTTGAATTGTGCGCAGAAGCCTTGCACATGCCATTTGATCAATTATGCGAAATGGCTCCAGATCGCCTTGGACAGGATTCTCGTTATTGGCTTGATTCCAGCGCAATTAAAACCGACTTAGGTTGGGAGCCTCAAGTGTCCTGGGGCGAAGGTCTTCAGGAAATGGTGGAGTGGGGGCAAAAATATAAAAATCAGTTGGTTAATTGGCCCATGGACTACACCTTGCGTGGATAGTCGATATTAAATTAAAGGACTTATTTTGACTGAACAAAATATGAACTTTGATCAAAGGGCTGCTAGTGCTCGCTGCGTATCTTATCGCAAGAGAATTCTAGAGGTTTCTCAGCGAGTAAGCGCTCTACATGTTGCCCCAGCATTTTCTTGTATTGAAATTGTTGATTTAATTTATTCAAGCCTAATGAAATTATCTAGGTTTGTTGAGGGCGGTGAAGATTTCTTTTTAATGTCAAAGGGCCATGGTTGTATGGCTCAATATGTGATTCTAGAGGCTTTGGGCATACTGCCAAAGAAAGAGCTTGATCGCTATTGCACTCCGGAAGGAATGTTAGGTGCGCATCCAGATAGAGGGAATCCTGGAATTATTGCCAGCACAGGCTCACTGGGGCATGGTTTGGGTTTAGCTGTTGGTATGGCATATGCAGAGAAATTAAAGAAATCGAATTCAAAAATCTTTGCTTTGCTCTCTGATGGAGAGCTTCAAGAGGGGTCTTCGTGGGAGGCTGCTATGATGGCTGCAAACCTAGAGTTAGACAATCTTGTCGTGTTCATAGATTCCAACGACTTTGGTGGCATGGATCGAATGAGTGAGCATCATCGCGCCTTTTATCCCCTAAGAGACAAGTTTGAGGCATTTGGATGGGAATCTGCAGAGGCAGATGGTCATGATGAATTAGCATTGTTCGGTCAATATTCCCAACGAAAACAAAAGAAACCTTTCGTAATTATCTGTAAAACGATAAAAGGTAAAGGCGTTTCATTTATGGAAAATGTTCCAATTTGGCACTACCGCTCGCCAAATAAAGATGAATACATTCATGCCATTGCTGAATTGGAAGGAAGTTTGTCATGAGAAATATCTTCGCACAAACTTTTCATGAGGCGGCAAAATTAGATGAACGGCTATGTATGGTTGTGGCTGATATTTCGCCAGCTGGTGCCATGAATGAATTTAGAAAAGACTTTCCCGGTAGATTTATCAATACCGGCGTAGCTGAGCAAATTATGATTGGTATGGTAGCAGGGATGTCTATGCAGGGGCTAAGGCCTTTCGCGTATACCATCGCGACCTTTGCCTTATATAGACCTTTTGAATTCATACGTGATGATCTTTGTTATCAAAATTTGCCAGTAACTGTTGTTGGGATAGGTGGTGGAGTTACATATTCAACATTAGGCAGTACGCATCATGCTCAAGAAGATATTGCCATTGCATGCGCTGTTCCAAATTTAAGAGTAATAGCCCCTTGCGACCCAGAAGAAACAAAATATGCAACTCAATGGTGCATTGATCAAGAAGAGGGCCCAGTCTATTTAAGATTAGGCAAGGCAGGTGAGCCAACTCTTAGCAATGAATACTCGGACCCGTTTGTTTACGGAAAGATTAGATATCTAATGCGTGGCAAGGATGTGGCAATTATTGGTTACGGTCCAATCCTAAAGATAGGATTGGAGTGTGCCGAAAGAATTAATGCTAGGGGAAAAACATGTTCAATTATTTCAGCCCACACCATAAAACCCCTTGATATTGATGGAATAGTGAGAATGTTAGAAACCCATGAAACTGTAATGGTTCTAGAGGAAATGATCTCTAGAGGTGGATTGTCAGATGCTATACGGTTAATTGCCTTTGAAAAAAATGCCAAATCTAAGATTGAAGTATTGACACTCAAGGATGAGTTTATCCATTCATACGGCTCTCATTCTGACATCCTGAATTCACATGGCCTTACTATTGAGAATGTGATGGAAAAAATTGACCATCTATGAAAATAAAAATTTAGAGCCATTTAGTAGAGGAATGAAGCCCGCAAATGCGGTTGCGGCAATTATTTCTACTGATAAGAATGAAATATTGTTGCAGCTTCGAGATTCAAAACCTACCATATTCTATCCAAATTACTGGGGTTGTTTTGGTGGGGCTGTAGAGATTGGCGAGGCGGATAAAGATGCTATTGTTCGAGAGTTGTGGGAAGAGTTGGGGCTTGAGATATTTTCATGCAATTACTTCACCAAGCTTTCTCTAGATTTTCTGCCTATTGGGGGAGAAAATGTATACAGAACATACTTTCATCTATCAATTAAAGGGTCACAAGTGTCTCAAATAAAGCTCGGTGAAGGAAGTGACTATGTGCTTGTTCCTAAAAATAAAATAAGTAATTACTTAATTACACCATATGATAAGTTTGCTTTGGATTTATATTTTGCATCAATTAGGCAATGAGTTCGAAATCATTAATTATTGGTGGAGATGGGTTGATTGGGAGTTGCTTAAGGCGCGCCCTAGAAGCTGACAATGGTATTGTGTATGCAACGTCCCGCAGGAAAATTAGTAAAGATATTTATTTTGACTTGAGTATTTCTGACCCAAAAAGCGTGATTTTTCCTTCAGTTGATACTGTCTTCATATGCGCAGGGATGACTGGATTTAAAGATTGCCAAGACAATATTCAATTGGCTCACAAGGTGAATGTCGATGTGCCCAGAGTGCTTGCCGAGCAATTCTCTGACGACGGATCCCAGGTTATATACCTTTCTACGAGCGCGGTATTTGACTGCAATTACCCTAGAATGCAAAGCAATTTATGCAAATCTCCAAAGTCAATTTACGGAAAGACAAAATCAGAAGGTGAAGATGCAGTCTTAGGGGTAGGCAAGGAGACGTCGGTGTTAAGGCTGACAAAAGTAGTCCATGAAAATTTGCCGATCTTAAAAGAATGGTCTGAGTTGTTAAGGATAGAGAAAAAGACTCAGGCATTTGTAGATCTCAATTTTTGCCCAATATTGATTGAGGATGTAACAAATGCACTGATTGCGATAGCAAAAAAAGGTAAGGGAGGGGTATATCAAGTCTCAGGGGAGTCCGACATTAGTTACTATGAAGCAGCTATTGCACTCGCGGAAATTCTTGAAGTCAATCCAAAACTGGTGCAGCCAAGTAGGGCTATAGATAGTGGCTTGCCACAAGAGTTTATCTTAAGGCACACTTCATTAGATACATCATCTTTGCCAAGCGAGTTAAAGTTTATAGCGCCGAAACCGTTTGATGTTTTGAAAAAAGTATACGAAAAGTTAATATGAGCAATAAATGCATTTTTTGTAATTCAGATGGGCTCTTCGAGCTAGAGTCCTTTTCAACTTTGCCTTGAGTTAGCTCAGACAGTAAGCCATTCAGGAGTGGCGGCAATATTTCAATTTGTAATGTGTGTGGTTTTGTTCAAAAACCAGTTAATAAAAAATTTATTGACGAAATAACCGAAATTTATAGTCGCTATGACATGTATCACTTTGAAAACAGACACGTTCCATCATTTTGGAAGTTATGGATATTTTAAGAAAAAATCAGAGGCTTACATAAGATTGAATTGTTATAATTACGTGTTGGCTAGGGTCGGTAAAGTTTTTGAAAGGAACAACGGCATCACCAGTAAATGGGCAGAGGCTTTGGTAGACGGTAAAAGAGTTTATGCTTTTGGTAACCACTTGGTGCCCTACATATCATTCGTCTCGTTAATAAATATATTAGGTACCCTTTGCGTTCAGAAAAAATATGAGCGAAACACATTCTCGGTGCACTGCCATCCCAAGAGCTACTATCAGATGGCTATTGATTTATGTAAAAGAATGAATTTGCCCGGTAGCTATGTTGAAAAAACTGACGCCTTGACACAGATGACGGAAGACATGATATTGACCGACTTCGAGACATTAAATGACATCAGCTGTTTTGGTAACTACGCCGACAGTAATGAGTTGAATTTGATTTTTGATACTATTCACGACGGGGTGTTTGAATGAGCTGCCCTGTGTGTAAGTCCCAGAGGACCATTGAGTCAGACAAGTTTTTATTCGACAATTTTGTCACATCTGATTGTAAGCCAGTCAAGTTCAATTTTAGCCTAAAAAACTGTTTGAAGTGCAATCACACATATAAGTCAGTCGATGAGAAATTAAAAAGAAAGATTGCTGACATATACGCTGACTACACCCCTTATCATAGCGGTGGCGGAAGGGAGCAAAGAATATTTTTTAATCACGGTTTTATTGGGCGCTCACGCTATATCTTCGAATCAATATTGCCACATATTCATATCGGGAATATTTCAAGTTATCTTGATATAGGTTGTGGTGTTGGCGCCAGCCTTGAGGTAATGGCCGAGTTAAAAAAAGATGTGGCGCTTTATGGGATGGATATATACAACGGTTTGAAACAGTCTATTTTAAGTTTGAACAATTTCTCTGGGTTTTATAAATCCATGAATGAAATTCCTGAGGGGCGAAAATTTGATTTGGTTACATTAGTGCATACAATTGAGCATATCGAGTATTTAGATGAATGTTTGAGGGATGTAGATAAGATATTAAGTAGCTCGGGGCAATTAGTAATTCAAATTCCAAATGCAGAATGTAATCCGTTTGACTATTTGGTACTTGACCATTTGCATCACTTCAGTGATCACTCCCTCAAGATATTATTGACCGAAAATGGCTTTGGGCGGGTTAAGGTATTCAAAAATTTGGTTAATAAGGAAATTACATTAATCGCTAGTCGGGATGGATATTCTTATACGTCGGAGGATTTTAATTCTGAATTTCCCATTTTTTCATTTAGGCAGGGGGTTCATTATTTAAATGATTTTTTCAAGGATTTGTCCAAAAAAAATCTTGAAAAGTTCTATATTTTCGGGACTGCGATATCCGCCACTTGGCTATACGGATGCTTCAAAGACAGTATATTGGGATTTATAGATGAGGATCAGGAAAAGCACGGCAAAGACCTTTTTGCTCTCCGAATAAAAAGGCCAGAGGAAGTTCTTTCAAATGAAGTCGTTGTCGTTCCTTTGGTTGGCCCTATAAAATCCTCAGTAATTCAAAGGATGACGAAATATACTTCTAATATATTCTAGGTCTAGATTTAAGCACTATGCCGTTGGTAGTAAGGGTAAGAGTAATCCGAGGGTGTGGGTAGTAGGATCTTATAGTACGTTGGGATGCTCTAGTTCATCATGGCAATTGAGTCTGTGGCTTTATCTGTTTTCTAGTTGAAGGCGGCTATTAAGCAGTTGCGGGTCTTAAGTGCATATCACTTAAATGGGTTTTCGTGACAAGATGTTGTGCTGGAAACATGAGGGTTTAATTTCGAGGCTCGTTTGATTGAGAATGATAGCTCCGTCTTGAGCGTGTCTTAAGTAGTGGTGATTGTGTTTTAGGCAAAAAAAGTGGAGAAGGGTAAAGGGTGGCCAGCACGCTGTTTTGAAATTTTTTATGGCAACCGATAGGAGATGGTATGTTATGAGAGTCTTGCGAGTCTGTCCGGAAATGCCAGCTTTTCTTGATTCCAGGGTGACGACATGCCACAGGGCTTCGTTTTCCGAGACTCTCGAAGCGTATCGCGAACACGGCCTAATTTTCCCAGGCGGTTGGAAGGAGGCATTCGAGGGTCATGGTCATGAGGTCTTCGAGGTTGTGTTTGCGGACTCCTTCTCGCAGTTGCAGTGGGCCAACGAACTCTTCGTGAGTGACCCAAACGCATTTGTTTGTCAGATAAAAAAAGCCTCGTTAGAAGAGATCTTGGAGGCTCAGATTCTGACGTTTAAGCCAGAATGCGTGATTTATTACACGGGTGTGCTCTATAGGCTCGAGGGGAGTTTTCGCAATCATTTAAAGCATAAATTTCCTCATATTAAGTTTGTGAGTATATGGGGTGATCAAATTCCTTCAGAGATGACATTGGCGAGATTCTTCATAGGGATCGATGCTTTCGGCGCATGTAGCAGGGGTTACCTTGAAATTCTCGAGACGCTTGGAAAGCCGGTTGTATTGGTGCAGAGCGGGTTCGATGACTGTTATGTGGCACGATACTTCGACAAGTCTATTCGCTCTAGACCTCTTGAAGAAAGAGACATTGAGGTATTGTTCGTTGGAAATTCAGGCTACAAGTGTCTCGATCACGTTGACCGCTACTTTTTTATTTCTAAGATGCTCGCGACCAGCCCGCTAAAGTTCGCCGGGATTGAGAGATCTATGTCGTTTGCCGATCGATGCTTTATCATAGGGACGGCCATCTGCTTTGGTGTGTTCAATAATCCATTTGGAAAATTCATTCTCCGCCGAATCTGGTCGAAGCTGGGGAGGTTGCAGGCTTTCTTCCCCCATCACTGGGACTCAAATCAGAGACTTAAAACTCGACGACTGTTGTTAAGGGCTCGGCACCCATTTCTCGGTGAGAGGCCACTTCGCAAACGGTTCCGTGATAGGTATTTAGGGTCGATTTTTTCCCAGAGGGAATACTTCGAGTTGCTTTCCCGTGCCAAGATAGTTGTCAACTTCCACAGGAAAGACCCGTCCGATTATGGAAACCTGCGAGTTTGGGAGGCTATCGGGATGGGTTGCTTATTGCTAACTGACAAGGCATTTGATATTGCCGACTTAGTAGGCCTTGATACGATTCAAAATATCCAGACTTGGGAAGATGCATCCGAGTCATGTAGATATTTTCTCGCCGACACTCAGAAGGCCCAACGAATGGCTAGTGAGGCACAAAGACATGTCACTCGGACTGGTACAGTTTTCTATAGGCTCGTCCAGTTCAGTGAGATGATCGACAAACTTTGTTTGGTTACGTCTGAAGGAAGCGCAAAATTAGCTACTGGCGTAGTGACAAGATTTTGTTATGACCTGCGTACTCGCCCACTATCCTATGACTATATATTTTTTCTCCAATATTGCGTCATTACTCTTCGTGAGTCCGGCGCGGAGCTTGGTAGTGTTGACATAATTCTACCGCGTGAATCGGTCGATTTCCATGAGCGCTATGCCTGGACAGTAAATGAGTTTAACTACAGAGTTCAGTACCTAATAAAACCGCTGTCCGACTATTTCCCGATACTCTCGACTCGATTTTTTTTAGAAGACGAAGTAGCTGATCTTAAATTATTATGGGATCCCGTTTCTGTAACAGGGCACCACAGCGAATTTTACCGCGTCGTAAATGCCCGTTCAGATACCCTCGAACCCATTTTTGCGCGGCGTCACTCCGTGCGTGTAGCTTTGAAGCAATTTGAGGGCTTAATTGAGTCATACAAAAAAATTGTGACTCTGACGCTGCGCGAGAGTAAGCAAGGGGCTGAAAGGAATGTAACTTTAAAGGATTGTTGGCCACTCATTAAACGACTTGGTAATTTGAAGATAGGAGTGTTGATTTTGCCAGAAGTCGGTATGCCAGGGACCGTGGACGATGAGCTACCCCCTTGGGTGAAATTTGTTGATAACGACGTGCACCGTGATTTTGATGTCCGGTTGGCGATTTATGAAATCGCGGATCTCAATATATTTTCAAACAATGGCCCCTGCGTGGCTAGCGAGCTGGACCCGAAGGTGCGTTCGCTTATGTTTAATCTCGTAGTGCCGTCAATACCCCACTGCACGGTCGAATATATAGAATCTCAGGGTTATAAGTACGCGGCCGGACCAAGCTATAATAGCCGATCAGTGTGGTTGTGGGAGGAGAAAGTCGGTGATAAGTTGCTGGACCATGTTGAGGTTTTACTAGATGTTTGCTAACCTATTTACGGCCTACCATTTTGCCGTTTTCGAGATTCGCGGGAGGTTTAAGAGGTCGGTCTTAGGGATTCTGTGGTACGGGCTTTCGACTCTGATTATAGTTCTTGGACTTGGGCCTCTTTATGCTTCCATTTTTGGTCATACCCTAGATGAGTACTTTAGTTATTTGGCATTTGGCCTAGTGTTCTGGAACTTTTTCCAGGGGGTCATCTCCGAGAGCACCGCGGTGTACCAGAGCAACCAGTCTTATATTAAGGATATGGTTATTCACCCGGCGGTATTTAACGTATCTATAATCATCAAGCACACGTTTATCTGGTTTCAGAACTTAATAGTTGTTTACGGATTATTGATGGTGCTAGGTTTCGGTCTTGCTAAACCCAATATATCATTTTTTGTATACCTTCCCCCGGTCATCATGGCCGTTTTTTTTGGTTCGGTAGTTTCTGCGTTAATATCTCTTAGGTTTCGAGATTTTGCTAACATTATAAATATCCTGCTACAGATCTTATTTTTCTTGACCCCAATTCTGTGGAAGACTCGTCCCGATATAGTTGGTTTATCGGTAGTGAAATTCAATCCAGTTGTATACCTTGTTTCGTTACCACGAAACTTACTTCTGGGAGAAAGTGTGAGTACCTGGGTGATTCTATTATCGTGGCCAATAGGCATATTCTTCCTGTGGGCCAGTTTTTCGATTATTGAAAGATATCGTAAGGAGTTGGTGTTTTGGCTTTGATTTCCTTGCGGAACGTCTCTCTAGACTATCCGATTTATGGTTTTAGGTCTGACTCTATAAAGTTGACTCTACTAAATAAGCTCTCGACTTGGACTACAGGTCGTGCTTACTTTCCGTCGGGCGAGGTTAAAATTGTCCGAGCGCTGCACAACATCAGCTTTGAACTAAATGATGGTGACCGGCTCGGTGTCGTTGGTTCTAATGGGTCTGGCAAGACAACCCTGCTCTACATGCTCAATCGGAGTCTGTTGCCGAGCTCTGGGATGCTGACTGTCGACGGCTCGGTTGGCTCAATGCTAAACCTAAACTGCGGAATCGACCCCAATTCGAGTGGCAGAGAGAACCTCCTTTTCCGGCTAAAGATCTCGCGAGTAAGCCGTAAGCTCTGGAAGAGTATAGAGGATGATATTGTCGAATTCGCGGACCTTGGCCATTTTATAGACATGCCGCTACGAATCTACTCATCTGGCATGATGGCAAGACTTTTGTTTGCAATGGCTACGGCTATCAATCGAGATATCCTTCTTATGGATGAGTGGCTCAGTGTTGGAGACATCGATTTTTCACGCAAGGCATCTGGTAGGATTATCAGCTTCACGAGGGAGAGTTCAATACTCGTTCTCGCCTCCCATGACACAGAAATGGTCCGTCGGGTTTGTAATAAGTGCCTTCGGCTTGATCATGGTAGCCAGATAATGTTTGGAGACACCGCCGATGTTCTTCGCTAGGAGCCCATTACGCATATGTTTCGCGGGGGGGGGGTCGGATATTCCAGCCTTCTATGAAAATTATGGTGGCGGCGCCGTTATATCCTGTACGGTCAATAAGTTTGTGTACCACGTGGTGCAGGAGTCTTACTCCCGACATTTTCTTTTGAGGTACTCGAGTAACGAGGTAGTCGAAGAGTTGACGCAAATCAGGCACCCCCTGTTTCGTGAGGTAATTCGGTGGTTTTGTGAAAAGCATCGCCTAGATCATGTCGAGGTAGCCTCTTTTGCAGACGTCCCAAGTGGAACGGGCTTGGGATCTTCGGGTGCGTTCACTGTTAGCCTTATCTTGGGATTGGCAAGGCTCGTTAACACTGACATTTCAAGCCATGAAGCCGCGAGACTAGCTTGCGAGATAGAGATAGAGAGGTTGGGTGAGCCTGTTGGGAAGCAAGACCAGTACGCCTCCGCGTTTGGGGGTCTCAGGCAGTTTGAGTTCTCGACCGACCAGGCTGTCTCAGTATCTGACCACCTAATTGGTCACGACCAGCTTCAGAAGTTATCTGATCATCTTTTGTTGTTTTACACGGACATTAGGCGAAGCGCGAGCGCGGTGCTTAAGTCTCAGTCCTCCAACAGGGTGGGTCTCGAGCACTACGCATTGTCACGAGA
>Ga0194118_10003166_pt1 | contig 19618 bp, 15 predicted proteins | sample TA2MahsurfametaG_2_FD_148662 | JGI IMG/M metagenome (GOLD analysis project Ga0194118, IMG submission 148662) | Freshwater microbial communities from Lake Tanganyika, Tanzania - TA2015013 Mahale N5 surface | ecosystem: Environmental > Aquatic > Freshwater > Lake | place: Tanzania: Lake...
ATCCCCCGCGCCTCATCGACCCGAACGTATAAACGTGATTGTCCGTTAAAAAGAGGGCGCATCGATTCCAAAACGAGGTTAACATCGACCGATGAGGCTGCATCGCTGCCTTTTCGTACGTCAACGGGCTTGCGTGATCGCGCGTAGGCGCGGGCATCGTCGAACAATCGTGTAATTTGCTCAAGGGTTTGTTGGGTCGACTTCATCTGCTCTTCGGCGGGAGGTGCCCAAGGCGCATCATAAACCCTGAGTGAAGGCCAGTTGACGTAGATCCCTTCATCGGCGGCCACCGCTGCATCCTCCCAATTCCAAGCATCCATTTGAACCACACTGGATCGGCCACTCACCAATCCCCCTTGTGGAGCAATTTGCTGGAGTAAAACGCCCGTATTGCGCACGGTGGGAATCACTCGAGAGTCTGTATTATAGGCAATGAGCGCCCTAACGTGGGGGTTGATGGCCCCTGTTTCGGCGTCATCGCGTGTGGCCCGAACTGCATCAATTTCGTTGAGACCGAGAATGCTGTTGAATGCAAAAAATCCTGGGTATATGTGCGAACCCGATGCATCGATGATGTCGGATTGGGATGGGTCGAGGCGTATTTCAGCACCTGAGCCTACATACTGGATAACCCCCTCGGAGAAACCGATCATTCCTGGGGATAAAACACCGCCGTTTCCCAGGTGCAAAGTGGCCCCCGTGATCCAAACAGCGCGCTTTTGTGGGGGGCCTGGGCTTGGAACAGATTCTTGGGCGGTGGCAGGGTGAACCTGGGACAGAAATCCGATAACAGCCAGCCAAAGGATGCACGGGACTTTGATAATTGATAAATGAGGCACATTCATGGCGTTAAATCGTAGATGGGGTACGCTAAATCGTGAAGGGAGGTACTTTAAATCGTAGATGGGGTGCAAGAACGGCAATATGCAGTGTTGAAAATACAGTAATTATTTTTTACCGCTCCAGGTCCGTGCTCAGTTTGTAGCGCATGATCCGCCCGTTACCGGTATCAGCCACATAAACAACCCTGCGAAAGTAGGCCACCCCGTTGGGTGAACGGAACTGAAATGGCCCCGAGCCGCCACCGCCAAAGGATGCAATGATTTGCTTGGTGCGTCCACTCGCAGGGGGCGGGTTAACGCCTTCAAAACCCAGGCGGGTAAACTGATATAATGAATCGAGCTCCCGGTCAACTATAAAAATATAACCTGTCTCATCGGGTGCCACGCAAACATCCGATGGGTGACCAAAGCGAAAGCTCTGATACAAAAATCGTGAAGCCCGACTGGTATCGAAGTTCAAAAGCGTGCCATTTTCAAAGTAACTGATTCCATTCTCTGGGCTTTCACTTTGACGAATCCAAAGGACCTTGTATTCGGCTGCAGGTGCCGATTGAAGCATGATGAAGTCCATAGAGTTGCTCATTCCGAACACCAACTGGGGCGGTGCCAAAAAACTGGCGAGGCCCGACAAGTTCAATCCCGAGCGCAGGCTCGACAGGGTTGGGTTGAGGTTGCGCATCGCTCCATTTTGGCTGCCGTCGGGACGATAAACCAACAGGGCATTATCCGGAAGGGCTAATGAGGTGAGTATGTTGGTGGGGCCGCGGCGTGCCAGGTAAAAGCCGTTGTCGTGCGTGCTGGCAATACCGGTGAATTCAACCTGCTCATCGAATAGCCCCCGAAAAGCGGTATTGCTTCGAGAGTTATCATTGAACGGGTGAATTAGGGTATCGATATAGGTGTAGGAGCTGGTTCCTGTTCCTTGAAGCACATAAACCGCCGGTAAATTATAGGTCTCGCCCTGTACATCCACATCCACCCTACCCAGTACATAGGTTCGCAGGCGGCGATCTTGGGTCATTTTGCTGGCACCCTTAATCGGAATAAACTGTTGACGATCGCCCTTCAGGTCCAGTACCCACAAGCCCTGCGTGGCTGCGCCCGAATCGACCACATACACCAATTCATCATAGCCCACAAACACGTCTAAAGGTCGCTCGAAACCCGACCAAACCGGCAGAATCGGGACATAGCCTACTACACCTCCTGTCAAACTTGGGTCGATGGCGCCTTGTTTGAGTACATCGTTCACCGTTTCGTCGTCGCGACTACCAAAAAGGAAATCGCATCCCGCGTTTAAAAACAACAAGGATACCAGTAAAACAGTGGATTTTATGGATTTCATTGCAGGGCTATACCTAAGGTAAAACGATGAACACTTCCCAAACGGGTTTTGTTGTTGAATCCGTAGTCGAGCCGAAGTGCACCAAATCGTCGGGGCAATACAAATCCAACGCCAAATGATGGCAAGAGTGCCTCATCAACACCCAATTCATAGCCCATCCGTGCAAACAACAGCTTTTTGTAGGCATATTCCCCTCCTAATCCTAATGTTTCGCGGTTGTCGGTTGGGTGATTAAGCTGAACAGCAGCCCGGATGCGGTGGCTTTCCTGATTCAAGACATCGAATGCGAGTCCGACCCGGAAAAGAGCGGGTACGGATATTTCCTCAAACTCGGTAAGGGTATCTCGCCCCGTCAACCGCAGGCGCTGCAAACTGCCGTCTGGACGAACATTAACCCCAAAATTGGATACACAAACGGCTAATGTGGCATTTCTTAGGCCAATTTGATAGGCAAATCCAAAATCCGTCAGGAGGTTCTGGGTAACCACGCCCGCCAGGTTCTCCCGTGCCCATTTGGCTGAGATCCCGAAAGAGAACATATCGGTGAGGGACTGGGCATAGGTGAGCCCTACCAAACTGCTGTTGGCGGTGAAGGTTTCGCCCGTACCAAATGGCTGAAACTCAGTCGTGACAGGCATTTCACCGCTGTTGAGTCCCACCACACTCAAACCGAGGGCGCTTCCCCCTGAAAATCGGCGTACGGCACTGAGGTAGCTTATACCTATGTCGGCCCAATATTGGGTTTGTCCCATCTGAATATGATACCGTTGGGTATCGAGTAATGCTAAACCAGCCGGATTCCAATAGACAGCAGACACATCATTCACCAAGGCCACAAAATTCCCTGATAATCCGGCCGATCGGGCATCGGGACCAATTTTGAGGAATTGCATGCCTGTCGTTCCGGCGCGCGTTGCGCCAAAAGCCGGAAGTACTTGCGCACGGACCGAATTAAATTGGACCAGCGCCAGCAGCCATAGCAAAACGATATGAACCCTTAGCATTATTTACTGAAATGAGGCGCAAAATAAGTAATCCCCTTGTTCATTTCGTTCATTGACTTTCATTCAGTGCAGGCGATGGCTTAATTTCTGAAACTCATCGCGTGGGGGATTCCCCTCATATAAAACCCGATATACGGTCTCGGCAATGGGTAATGAGCACCTCTTTATTCGGTTGATTTCATGGATGCAGCGCGCCGCATAATATCCCTCAGCTACCATATTCATTTCAAGTTGTGCAGATCGTACGGAATAACCTTTGCCGAGCATCGTGCCGAATGTGCGGTTTCGGCTGTACTGACTGTAGGCCGTCACCAGTAGGTCGCCCAAATAGGCCGATCCCTTGATATCGCGCCGCACCGGGTAGATGCTCCTTAAAAACTGTTTCAGTTCAATAATGGCATTGCTCACCAGCACCGCCATGAAATTATCGCCATACCCCAATCCATGAGCGATTCCACCCGCCACGGCATAAATATTTTTCATGATGGCGGCATATTCCGTGCCTTCTGTGTCTTCACTCACCGATGCGTGGATGTAGCGATTTCGCAGGGCTGAAGCCAAAAGTTCGGCGCGAACAGGGTCACGACCCGAGATCGTCAGGTAACTCAACTTCTCTTGTGCCACCTCCTCAGCATGACAAGGACCTCCGATCAGCAAAAATCGATCCTCAGGTAGATCAAAATGCCGGAGTAAATACTGTCCGATCAATAAATTCTCATCGGGAATCATCCCTTTTACCGCAGAAATCACTATTTTATCGTGGAATGCCTCACGGGCCAGGGGGGATAAGGCCGCTTTCAGGAAAGCAGAAGGCACGGCAATCACCACATGTGACGCGCCTTTCACACAAGCGCTCAGGTCGGTGCTGATGGCCGATGACTTCATCCGAACCGTTGCAGCCGGGAGGTACCGGGGATTGTGGTGATACTTTCGGATAAACTGTACCGTTTCTGTATTGCGCATCCACCAGCGAACATCGACCCGATTATCGAGCAGGATTTTGACCAAAGCGGTGGCCCAACTGCCGCCACCCAAAACCGCAATTCGAGGCGCTGCTCCAGCCAGTCGAGTTGATGTGTTCGTATTACTTTTGGGTTGACTCATTCCTCAGCAAACAACTGATCGCGCTCAACACGCGTCACTTTCTGTCCGTCATCGAGCGACTTCGACAATGCAGTGAAAGGGGCTGTTACCACCTCTTCACCCAATTTGATGCCCGACAGTATTTGAATAAACTGATCGTCTTGGATTCCTGTTTTCACCTGAACGGCCTTTACTGCTCCTTTTTGATACACAAAAACAACCTCGCGCATATCCGACTTTTTTTCATCACCCGATTGACCACCATCCTTTTCTTCCCCTTCAGCATCCCCAAAACGCTTTTTAACCTTCCCGTCGACTCCGAACATACGCGTGGTGACTGAAGTGATGGGCACTGATAATACACTATCGACTCTATTGGTGAGGATTTCTACTGATGAGCTCATGCCCGGGCGCAAAGGCGGACGACCACCCACCAATAGATCAGAATAAGAATCATTCACCAGCCTAATGCGTACTTCGAAGTTTGTGGCTTGGTCGCCCGATGCCCCCATAGCCAATCCTGACTTACTGGAATGCGCCACCTCTCTGACCCATCCACTGAATATCCTGCCTGGGTAGGCATCAACTTCCACACGTACACTATCACCCTTCTTAATGCGAACTACGTCTCCCTCACTCACTTCCACCAGGGCCTCCATTTTCCCAAGGTCGGCGATTCGAATCATTTCTGTGCCCGTCATTTGCATGGTGCCTACCACGCGTTCACCCACCGCCACCGAAAGACGGGTCACGATTCCATCGATGGGGGCATACATATTGGTGCGTTGAAGCTGTTCGCGCGCTTCTTTTTGTCCGGCAGCCGCACTTCCAACGGCGTATCCTGCTGCGAGAAGTGTTTGACGCGCCGCCTCTAAATCCTCTAGAAATGCATCATGGGTAGCCTTTGAGTTTTGGAATTCCGCCTCAGAAATGACTCGATCCTGATACAATTTGCGGTTGCGTTCATACGCAGGTTGTATATTGACTTGATAAGTCGCTTTGAGTTGATTGAGGCGCGCCTTCGATGTGGCCTCTTGGGCTTTTGCACTGTTCAGGGCAGCCTCGCTTCGGTCTAATCCGGCCACCACCAACTCGGGGTTGATTCGCGCCAGCAATTGCCCCTTCCGCACAGAGTCGCCCTCCGCAACCAGCAGTTCGATCACCTCCCCTGAGATTTCAGACGACAACTTAACCTCAGTTTCGGGCTGAATTTTTCCGTTCGCCAGCACGGTTTCTACAAGCGTCCGAACCTGTGCGGCCTCTGCGGACACCTTTTCCGGCTCTGTTTTGCCTACCCATCCCATGGTGCGCGCCAAAAGCATGGCCAACAATAAGATCCCAGCCACCAACAATATGCGGTACAGGGGTTTCATGCGTTTCCAAAATTGCATAGGGCAGTCTTTATTCTAAAATGATGGGGCGTCCGAGGTAAAAATCGATGACTTTGGCGCGGAAGAGCATTTCATAACGCGCCTGTTCCAGATTCACCTCCGCAATTTGCAATCGGTTCTTGATGGTGGTGAATTCTACCGGGTTTATCAGGCCTTGTTCTTGTCGGCGCTCGCTAAAATGGTAATTCTCGCGTTGGGCTTCCACATTTCGGCGGTTGGCTTCGACACGAGCCAATGCGGCCCGGTATTCTGTAATGGCCCGCGCGACATCCGAAAACAGCTGGTTGCGTGCGGTTTGGGTTTGCAAACGTGCCTGGGTGGCAGATTGGGCTGCCCTTCTGATCTGCGTCTCTACCTGGGCGCCATTGGCGATCGGAATAGAGAGGGAGAGGCCTAAGCCATACCCTAGGTTATCACCCCATTGATTGAAACGCGGGACGAGCTCGGTGGGGTAGTTCAAAACTGGCCGAACGACCAATTGTGTCGGATCACTTTCCAGGTACCCCACCGGTGCTGTACCCGTAATGACCGGTGGTTGATCGGACAAAAAGCGCCGATTGGTACTGGAATAAACCGTGCTCATGTTGGCAAAGCCGCGCAAGCTCGGATACCTTGCCGCCCGCGCTGCAGATAAACCATACAAGGCTTGCTTTTCGCGCAATTGTGCTGCCTTGAGTTCGGGCATACGTTGCTCGGCTTGGGCATACAATGCTTGAATGCCGATTTCTAATGGTGATTGCAGGTCAAATTGAGTGGCTTGCTTGATCCGGAATGAACTGGGATCGGGCAACTGCAATTGGAGCGCAAGATTAACCAGTGCATTGGTGGTGGTGTTTCGGGCATTCACATACGCCAACTCCTCACTGGACTCCTGTGCCCTGATGTTCAGTAGATTATCGATGCTCAAAGCGCCGGCATCGACTAATTTTTGGATTCGTTCGCGTTGCGCACGGGTCATTTCCAATTGTTGTACAGCCGTTTCTTCTAGTTTTTCGGCCAGAAGAGCCTGCAAATACAAGTTGGCGATGCTGAGGGCAATGTTGTTTTTGGTGCTGTTTAAATCCTCCTTACTGGCTTCGAAGGCCATTTCCTGTGACTTAATACCCTGCCTGAGTTGACCTCCTCCATACAGCAGGGCTCCACTCTGTAAACTCAACTGATTGGACTCGATGGTTTGTTCATCGAAGGTATTGGTGAACGGGTCGATGACCCTTCCGTTGTTGAGGCTGAGTGAACTACCTGCGTTGGCTGTGGGATAGCGACTTAGTTGCAGTTGACGAAGTTCATTTCTGTTGTTGGTGACTTGAATAGCAGCCTGCCGTATGCTTAGGTTGCTGTCGAGCGCATGTTTGATGCAACGTTCTAAAGTCCAAGCTCCTTCACTATGCGCATTCCTGACTGTTTGGGCGCTGATGTAGGGTGTGAAAACCAAAATATACACCCATATCAATCCTAAAGATCTTCGAAGTACAATCTGTTCGAATCTGAATGTGTTTGTGATGATCTTCACAAGTACCGATTAATAGACTACTGAATAATAAACCTACAAAAATAGGCGGAATTCACCCATTATCGGCTATATCCGCCTCGTTTTAGTCGGCCGCTCAGCCACTGAAAATACATTACAAAATCGGAGGCCAAGCTCCATAATGGATACTGGAAAGTTGCCGGCTTGTTTTTTTCCACAAAAAAGTGTCCGATCCATGCACACCCGTAACCGGCCAAGGGCAATCCAACAAACAGCTTGTATTGACCCAAAATAAAACCACCAATCAACAATGCAAAAAAGGCTGTTGTTCCAATATAATGCCAAATTCGGGTGCCCTTTTTCGAATGTTCGCTGAGGTAAAACGGGTAGAACTCCTTGAATGATTGGATTCGACTTCTTTGGATTGGTTCCATTTGATGGCTTTTTGGTCATGTGAAATTACCGTAATTCACAATCACTGTGGATAAAAAAGACACACCTTTTATTTTTTGACCGTTTTTATGCTTACATTTGTCCTAACAATTATATGGAGTCAAGAAAACCATTCAAACAGGGCGGAACTGAAAAGCCTTACGAGTAAGACATTTAAAATAAACCCCCTTTTATGAAAAAATTTCTTTCATTGATCATCGCTTCTCTTTTGTTCTCCACCGCAGGATGGGCACAAGATCGTTTACCTGCCGCGGGAGATTACTCCATCGGCTTTAATGCGGCACCACTGCTCAAATATGCTGGAAATTTATTTTCTAGTAATGTCGGCAATGAGGTCAATATGGATTGGCAAAGCGAAAATACGCTTATGGGCTCCTATTTCAAATCTGATGACCTCGCATACAGAGGCGGACTGGGTTTGAATATGTCTTCATCAAAGCCTGGAGACACTTTGGCTGCTGAGGAGTCAAGTTCCAACATCTCATTAATGTTAGGGTTGATGAAACTCCGTCGCGGTGACAGAATCATGGGATACTATGGCGCAGAAGCAGGAATCGGCATCGGCAGCGAGAAATCAAAAACAGGAAGCACTGAAGTGAAGTCAAGCAGTACTGCCATGATGGCTCGAGGATTTGTTGGTGCTCAATATTTTATTTGGCCGAAGATTTCTGTTGGTGCTGAATATGGTTTAGGATTAATGTTAGGAAGCTCAAAATCAGGCGATCCAGCTGTAAAAAACAGTAACACGACGATTGGAAATGATAACGCAGGTGGACAAATAACTTTGTCTGTTTATTTCTAGATGATTGTAATCCTTTAATTAGCAAGAAACCCCGAAGAAAATCTTCGGGGTTTTTTTATGAATTGAAAAATTGGCGCCTTAAAGAATTAGAACCCCGCGGCATACCTACGGCTTACTTCATCCCAATTCACAACATTCCAAAAAGCAGAGATGTAGTCGGGGCGTCGGTTTTGGTACTTCAAGTAATAGGCATGCTCCCAAACGTCCAATCCCAAAACAGGGATCCCATGGCAGTCGGTCACCACATCCATCAGCGGGTTATCTTGATTGGGTGTGCTGCAAATCGATAGCTTTCCCTTTTCAGAGCACAGCCAGGCCCAGCCCGAACCAAATCGCGTGGCGGCTGCTTGGGCAAACTTCTCTTTAAATGTTTCGAATGAACCAAAATCGCGGGCTATTGCGCTGGCCAAATCACCGGTTGGGGCACCGCCACCATTGGGCGATAAAACGGTCCAAAACAAGCTGTGGTTAAAGTGGCCTCCGCCATTGTTCCGAACCGCGGGTGACAGTTGACTCACAATGGACATCAACTCCTCCAGCGATTTTCCTTCATGAGGCGTCCCGGTGAGGGCGGCGTTTAGGTTGTTGACATAGGCTGCGTGGTGTTTTCCATGATGAATTTGCATGGTGTTTGCATCGATGTGCGGCTCAAGCGCATCATAGGCATAAGGGAGAGAAGGTAATTCGAATGACATTTTGTTGGTTTTAGGATGAAGAATATGTTGATTAATGAAGGATTCCGTTAACTTATTTGGCCAAGTGACACCTGGAGAGGCATTTGCTGTACCTGACCAAATTGGCGGGAGGAAGAACCGAGATGTTGCCCCGGGAGAATTGACCGCACGTGAATGGTCACTGGATTTTAGCGGGTCAACTGTCCTAAGCTGTTCTTCAATGGATTCTGCAGGAGGTTGGAGCGGTGGTAGAGGCGGAAGAGGCGGTAGAAAGAACATAGGCGATCATCATTTATGATGCAAAATAAACACAGAAATCGGGGAAAGAGTTTTGTTGGTCAAATATCGTTGGGGCACACCGTTCACAGTTTAAAAAGCCCTATGATTTAAGACTGTTCGAAATTAATTATTAGGGCAGTCTAAATTTCGTATTTTTGCATTTCATATGTCCCTATTTCGTCGAACTCAGTTCAACTTGACCTTTCTTCTGTTTTTTTTCTTAGGAACGTCCCTGCGCGACGGCTTGGGTTCATCGCCCTATTTATTCACCCAAGCACGCGCATCAGCGAAAATTGAACGGCCCGCATCCGCTCCCCTTTCCCAAAATTCAGTTCCAAAATCCGGCAGCCAAAAAAAAGAAAGTCAACGCCCCTTGGTGGTGGCCACCACAGGGTTTCTGGCTGATATCGCCGGCCAAATCGCTGGTGATGCCTGTACGGTGGTGTCGTTGCTTCCAACAGGCACCGACCCCCATACCTACGAAGCCATACCCACCGATGCTGCCTTACTGTCGCGTGCGGATCTGGTGATAGAAAACGGGCTTACCCTGGAAGGCTGGCTTGAAAAATTAATCAGGAACACCAGTCAACGGGCCATAAGGGTGGTTGCAACAACGGGAATCGTTCCCATTCAAAGTGCTGAACACCAAGGAAGTTTTGACCCACATGCCTGGATGGATCCGGTGCATGGTCGGCGATACGCCCGCAATATTTGCTCAGCACTCATCAAGCTGATGCCCGATCAACGTCAGTATTTAGAGGACCGATGGTTACGCTATGATCAACAATTGGGAGAAACCGATGCCTACATTCGTCGGATCTTATCGATTGTTCCACCCGAACATCGGGTAATTGCCACCACCCATGATGCCTTTCGCTACATGGGCAACCGCTATGGCTATGCGGTCTTGTCGCTCCTTGGCACCACAACCGATGCTGAAGTGCGCACCAGCGACCTCCAAGAAATGGTCAGAAACATTCAGAGTCGACGCCTACCGGCGCTCTTTGTGGAAACCACCCTCAATCCACGCCTGATGCAGCAGGTGGCGCGCGATGGTGGCATTCGATTGGGCGGCAAACTGTATGCCGATAGTATGGGTCCGAAGGGAAGCGGAGCCGACACCTACCTCAGCATGCTCAAGCACAACGCACGGGTTATAGCATCGGCTCTGGCGCCACAAGCGTACGCATCCTATGTTCAGAATAAACAAGTTTCGAATGGGAAGAACGAAACAGCTGTTGATGAAGAAAAGCCAGAGAATCGCCCGTCCAGCGCCCACAACAACGACCGAAACAACGACCTCTTGAACGAGGCATACCCCAGCGGGAACCTCGTTTTCCTGATGATCATACTGGCCTGCTTTTCTGCAGCCGCATTTTTCCTCGTTCTACGCATACAACGTGCTGCACCCCGCATCGATCTACGCAATCAACCCCTCCAAATTGACGGCCTATCTGCCTCCTACGCTCAGACAACTGTATTGCAGCATTTTTCACTCGAACTACCCGCCGGCGCTTTTTATGGATTGGTGGGTCCAAACGGATCGGGAAAAAGCACCTTATTCAAATCAGCCCTCGGCATCATCAAACCAGACAGCGGAAGTGTTCGGCTGGCGGGCTATCCCTTGCATCACCACACCACAGGTGTTGCGTATGTGCCTCAAAGGGAGGAAATTGACTTCAACTTCCCCGCAACTGTGCAGGATGTGGTGCTGATGGGCCGGTATTCACACCACAAACCCACAGAACGCATCCATAAAAAGGACCTACAGGAGGCTGAACAGGCCATGGCCGAGCTTGATATTATTCACCTTCGCCAACGGCCAATAGGCGGACTATCTGGCGGGCAACAACAAAGGGCCTTTCTGGCCCGCGCACTTTGTCAGCGCCCACAATGGTATCTGCTCGATGAACCCTTTACTGGAGTTGACCAATCGACCGAGGAAAAGATCCTTCAAGTATTGCGCCGAGAAGTAGAGTCCGGTAAATCGGTGCTGATGATCCACCATGATTTGACCCGTGCCCGTACTATTTTTGATCAGGTCATTCTCATCAACCGAAGACTCATCGCATTTGGCCGACCCGAGGAGGTGCTCACCGAAGAAAACATCCTGAAAACCTATTCTGGGCTTCATTCACTCTACGACGAGGCAGGGGTGATTCACCACCACCAACAGGGCACCCCATGAGCGGCCTAAACGAACTCCTCGAAATCCTGGGGCAAGCCTATGCGCAACGTGCCCTACTGGCCTCGGTACTTGTGGGGATTACTTGTGGATTACTCGGCGTGTTTATCGTGCTCCGGAATATGTCGCTCATCGGCGACGCGCTATCGCACGCCATACTCCCTGGTGTTGTTGCTGGCTTTCTGATCGCCGGACACAGTTTGGTGGCCTTTTTCACAGGATCTGTGGCAGCCGGACTCGTAGCCGCTACCGCCATTACCTGGCTTCAGCGTAAAGTGCGGGCCCGTGAAGATGCCGCGATTGGCATCATTTTCTCCGCCATGTTCGCGCTGGGCATCATCGGCATATCCTCTGTAACCCGCAAACAAGGGGTGCACCTCGACATGAAGGACTTTCTATTCGGGAACGTCTTGGGCATAAGCAACGAGGATTTATGGCTCGGGGGCCTGATTGCGTTGTATACGCTGGCCTGCATTGTGCTGTTCTACCGATTTTTCTTCATCACCACCTTCCAAGCGGTTACAGCCCAAAGCTCGGGTATTCGGGTCGATTTGATGCACTATTTCATGATGTTGCTTTTGAGTTTCGCAGTGGTCGCCTCGCTGCAATCGGTGGGTGTGGTGCTGGTGGTGGCCATGCTCATCATTCCTGCTTCTACAGCCCTACAATTGAGTAAGCGCCTACCGATTGTATTGATTGTTTCGGCTACTACAGGGGTCGTTTCGGCGGGCGGCGGACTGGTACTGGCGATCATTATGGAATTTCCGCCCGGGCCAGCCATGACACTTTTGGCCTTCGTATTGTACCTCTTAGCCATACTTTTTTCGCCAGAGAACGGCCTGATTCCTCAATTTTTTCGTTCAAGGAGCCGTCGCCGTACCCGACAACTCGAGGATATTCTGAAGCTCATCGTTCGACTCCAGGAACGCGAAGAATTCGACACCCAGACGCTCGCTGAACGATTGAACCAGCGCGAAAATGTCATCACAGGACGACTCATTTCGTTAAAAAAGAGGGGGTGGATGAGGCAAGGAGAGGGGAAGATTTGGCGGTTGACCGATGCAGGCCTTGAGCGTGCCTATGAACTCATACGGGCCCACCGCCTTTGGGAAAGCTATCTTTGGCGTGAGATGGGTCTATCTGAAGGTCAGTTGCATGCGCAAGCGGAACGTTACGAGCACAGTCTGCCAGAAGGTTTTGTTGACGCGGTAGATGCGCGACTGGGCTATCCATTGACCGACCCGCATGGCTCATCCATTCCACAAAGGGCCTCCGGAAACCAACGAGAAGCAGATAACAAGTCCTTCATTAAGCTCACGGAATTGGCATTGGGCGAATCGGGGATGATCCTCTCAGCACAACCCGATGAAGGGGTTCGACTGAAATTGTGGGACGCCGGCATCAGCGCGGGCCAACCTTTCGTTCGTGCGCAAACGGATACGCCAAACGCGCTTTGCTTGCAATCGAATAGAGGCACTTATGTGCTGCCTCAATCGTTGGCTGCCCGTGTGCGGGTTAGAAGGATAAGTTCCTAGCCAAAAATGAGCAACCGCGAATCATTCCCCCCAACCCGGTAGGCTTCGCTCGCGAACCAGTTTGATCAGTCGATCTGGGTAATCAGTAATGATCCCATTCACACCCATATCGATCAACAGTTCCATATCCCGCGTCTCATTGACCGTCCATGGCACTACCCGTATACCCTGCTTGTGCAATTGGTCGACCTTCTTTTTGTCGAGAAGGTGGAACAGCGGGCTGTAAACCGCAGGCATGAACCCCAGCTCTTTGAGATGAACCGAAGCATCCTTTCCCTCTTCCACCAGGAAGGTCAGCGGAATGCGCTGATTTCCTCTGTTTCGGTTGATGTATTGAAGGGGCCGAGCATCAAAACTCTGGATCATGCACCGTCCGCCCAAACCAGCACGCGCAATTTCCGCCAACACCGCATCAGCAAACACAGAAGGGATGGGTTGGGAGATGTTGTCTTGTCCGGCCACTGACTTAATTTCGATGTTGTAGCGCACAGGACTCATCCCCCGCTCTTGGACATACTGCTCAACGGCAGCAAAAAGCTCCGAAAGGAGGGGCTTATAGACGGGCAATGGGCGCTGCTCTGTGAATCTGGGATGCGGCTTACTCCCGCAATCGTACTGCCGAATTTGCTCATACGGCATCCTAAACAGATTGATGGCCTTGGGCGATGCCGGGTCGAGGGTCTGGCCAGAAGGATCCAAGCAGATCTCGGGGTTCATATAGGGCTCATGCGACACCAAAATTTGCTGATCGCCAGTCATCACTACATCCAATTCGAGGGTGGTGACCCCCAGTCGCACGGCCTCCAGCATAGAGGGAATCGTGTTTTCGGGCAACAAGCCCCTTGCGCCCCTATGCCCCTGCACATCGAAACGGGGTGTCTGTCCGAAGGCTTGTGCTCCGTAAAGTCCGAAGGCTTGAGCTCCGTAAAGTCCAATCACCAATACCCCGAGGATTGTCGGCCTAAGGTACTTGGCATATAATAAAGAGCCCCATCGCACGACTCAGGCAACCTTAACGCCCAAAACACGACTTCGACGATCAAGCACTTCCGCGCTCAGTTCGATGTGGTACTTCATCCGCAGGTAGCGGACCACTACGGCACGGGGCGTACCCCTTTTTCGTGCCTTTTCGAGTACAAATGAAACTACGTCCTGCATGTTGTAAAATTAGGAATTCATTGAATATAAATACTACTGCAACAAAAATTTAACATTCGGATAGTGTATACACGCATCCCTTATTTTTGCAAATTATCAGCCTCCATGGAATTCCAAATACAATCACCCTATCCCCCAGCGGGCGACCAACCCGAGGCGATTCGCGCACTTTGTGCGGGCATAACACGGGGTGAGGGCGCACAGGTTTTGTTGGGGGTTACGGGCAGTGGGAAAACTTTTACGATGGCCAATGTCATCGCACAAATCAACCGGCCAACCTTAATTCTAACGCACAACAAAACACTGGTGGCCCAGTTGTATGGGGAATTCCGGCAGTTCTTTCCGCATAATGCAGTAGAGTATTTTGTGAGCTATTACGACTACTACCAACCAGAGGCATTTATCCCCACCACCAATACCTATATTGAAAAGGATCTGGCCATCAACGAGGAGATCGAAAAATTACGGCTGCGCACCACTTCGTCGCTGATGAGTGGTCGGCGTGATGTGTTGGTGGTGGCCTCGGTGAGTTGCATTTATGGCATGGGGAACCCAAAAGATTATACCGAAAAAGTCATTCGCTTAAGCAAGGGCGAACGCATCACCCGGAACGCTCTGCTTCATGCCTTGGTGGACATCCTATATACCCGAACCACCGCCGAACTCACACGTGGACACTTTCGTGTGCAGGGTGACACCATCGAGATCTATCCACCCTATGCCGATCATGCCTACCGCATCGAATTATTCGGCAACGAAATCGAACGGATGTCGGTTACAGATCCCCTCAATGGAAGCAGCAGCGAGGTTCTTGAGCACCTCGCCATTTTCCCAGCCAACAACTACATCACCCCACGCGAACGGATGCATGACACCCTATGTGCCATTCAGGATGATATGGTGGCTCAAGTGGATTACTTCAAGGATGTGGGGCGCTTTGAAGAGGCCAAAAGACTCGAAGAACGGGTGACCTTCGACCTGGAGATGATCCGCGAATTGGGCTATTGTTCGGGCATAGAAAACTACTCGCGATATATAGACCAGCGCAACCCGGGAGAACGACCCTTTTGCCTGCTCGACTACTTCCCCGACGATTTTTTGCTGTTTCTCGACGAAAGTCACCAAACCCTACCTCAGTTGAGGGCCATGTATGGAGGAGACCGAAGCCGTAAGCTGAACTTGGTTGACTATGGATTTAGGCTGCCTGCGGCCCTCGACAACCGTCCTTTGCGTTTCGAAGAATTTGAACAGCTCACCGGCCAGGTCGTTTATGTGAGTGCCACTCCGGGCGACTACGAGCTGATCAAAAGCGAGGGGGTTGTGGTAGAACAGGTCGTTCGTCCGACCGGCCTACTTGACCCCCCAATAGAAGTGCGCGCAGTGGCCACTCAAGTTGATGACTTATTGAATGAGGTACAAAACACCATCGAACGCGGACAGCGCGTATTGGTGACCACCCTCACCAAACGGATGTCGGAAGAATTAGCCCGCTATATGGGTGGACTGGGCATACGTTGTCGGTATCTCCACAGTGAAGTAGATACCCTTGACCGAATTGAAATACTCCGCGACCTTCGCCTCGGTAAATTCGACGTATTAATTGGGGTGAATTTATTGCGGGAAGGGCTCGATCTACCGGAGGTCTCCCTTGTGGCTGTTTTGGATGCCGACAAAGAGGGCTTCCTGCGCAGCGAAAGGTCATTGACCCAAACCGCCGGACGTGCCGCCCGAAATGTTGAAGGTAGGGTTATTTTCTATGCCGATAAAATCACAGATTCTATGGGGAAAACCATGACGGAGACCACAAGAAGACGCGAAAAGCAAATGGCGCATAACGCACTTCATGGCATTACCCCACGAGGAATTACCAAAAGCCGAGAAGAAATCATGGGACAATCCGCGGTATTGGACATCCGCAACCATGAAAATGCAACACCATCGCCATCTGAAAACGCAGGAGGACTGGCTGACCTCGCCGCCGATCCGCTTTTGCCTTACCTCAGCAAACCTCAAATCGAGAAAATGCTGCGCGAAACCCGCAAAAACATGGAAAAAGCAGCGCGCGAGCTCGACTATATGGAAGCGGCCCGATACCGCGACGAAATGTACGCACTGGAAAAGCGTTTGAAGGAGTTTTAGAGAATACGACGAAATGTACGCGCTGGAAAAGCCTTTGAAGGAATTTTAACCAAGAATGTGCATTTCGCCCGGGCTTCCCTTTGAGTATTTCCTATACGTCCCGTATATTGAGCAATTATCCACTCATGACTGATCCTGTGCTGACCGAAACCGCCAAGACCGAAAAGAAATGGAAGTATGCCCAGGCGCCACCTTCAGCATCTGTGGCAGCGCTCGCCGATGCCTTGCAGGTCGATGAACCCATAGCGTGGCTGTTGTGCCACCGTAAAGTTTGCTCATTTGAGCAGGCGCGCGATTTTTTTCGTCCCGATCTTGGCAAGCTTCACGACCCCTTCCTCATGAAGGACATGGAAAAAGCCGTGGATCGCCTCGCTGAAGCAATCGAGCGACAGGAAAGGATATTGGTGTATGGCGACTACGACGTGGATGGCACAACTTCTGTAACGGTATTGTACCGTTTCATCCAATCCCTCAACCCTGCGGTACAGTTTTATGTACCTGACCGCCATAAGGAAGGATATGGCCTCAGCATGACTGGGGTGGAATGGGCAGCCGAAAACAACATTGACCTGATCATTACCCTCGATTGTGGCATAACAGCTGTAGCGGAGGTGGAATGGGCCAACGAATTGGGCATCGATGTGGTGGTGACCGATCACCACTTACCCGCTGTTTTGCCACAGGCCTATGCCATTCTCAATCCCAAACAGCCGGGCTGCGCCTATCCCTTTAAGGAACTGAGTGGTTGTGGCATTGGCTATAAACTGGTGCAGGCCTATGCGCTCAAACACCGAATATCGTCTGAGTGGATCACCCAATCGCTCGAACTCGTTGCCGTGAGTATAGCCGCCGACTTCGTTCCCTTAACGGGCGAAAATCGAATTCTGGCCTATTACGGCCTCCAAAAACTCAACCAAAATCCGTGTCTAGGCCTCAAGGCGGTCATTCAACTTTCGCGGCCCAAAAGTGAACTCAGCGTGAATGATATCGTGTTTTCGATCGCACCACGGATCAATGCAGCAGGCCGAATGGGCGATGCACGCCAAGCCGTGGAACTGCTGCTGAGCAGCGATGCATACGATGCGGATGTTCGGGCGGCTGCCATCAATACCACCAATTCTGATCGACGAGATGTGGATGCCTTGATTACCCGTGAAGCCTTAGAAATGGCCCGGTGTGCCACCAATTTTTCGGAACGCAAAACCACCGTGGTATTCGGTGCCCATTGGCATAAAGGCGTTTTGGGCATAGTAGCATCGCGTCTTGTTGAGCAATATTACCGCCCAACTGTGGTTTTTAGTCACGCCGACGGCCTGCTTACGGGCTCAGCCAGGACCGTTAATGGCTTCAATATCTATCAAGCCCTGTTGGGTTGTTCGGAGTGCATCGAACAATTCGGAGGACATGAAGCAGCGGCGGGCCTCACCATCAAAGCAGAAAATCTCGACGCTTTTTGCACCCGGTTCGAACAAGAGGTCGACAGTTTAATTCTTGAAGAACAATTGTTGCCGTCGCTCGATATCGAACGCCCGATCCGGCTGGCCCAAATCACGCCCAAATTTTTCAGAATTTTGCGTCAATTTGCCCCATTTGGACCCGAAAATCCACAACCCATTTTTGCTTCAGAAGCCGTCTTCTCCGATGGAACCGCCAAAATAGTGGGCGAAAACCACCTGCTCATGAAGGTCCAACAAGAGGACAGTCAATCCTTCACCGCCATTGCTTTTGGCTCGGCCGCACATCTCAATCGGATGGCCAAAGGACTCCCCTTCAATATGGCCTACACCATAGAAGAAAATACATTCCGGGGCCAAACTGAAATTAAGTTGATCATCAAAGATATCAAATTTCTCTGAACGACCACACCCGATATGATTCTCCGATCTGAGCATTTAGTGAAACAATACAAGCGAAGAAAAGTGGTCGACCAAGTTTCGGTATCGGTTGCTCGCGGCGAAATTGTTGGCCTACTTGGCCCCAATGGTGCCGGAAAAACCACTACTTTTTATATGATGGTAGGCCTCATACGCAGTGATACGGGGCGGGTTTTCCTCGATGAGCGCGACATCACTGACCTGCCCATGTATAAACGTGCACGTTTGGGCATCGGTTATCTTCCCCAAGAAGCCTCCGTGTTTCGTAAACTGTCTGTCGAAGACAATATTCGCGCAGTTTTGCAATTCACCCCACGCACCCCTTCCGAACAAACCGCTCGCCTCGAGGAACTGTTGGAAGAATTCGGTCTTCAGCATGTGCGCCGCACTCCGGGCGATGTCCTGTCGGGTGGAGAGCGCCGCCGAACAGAAATAGCCCGTTCACTGGCTGCCGATCCATCCTTTATATTGCTCGACGAGCCCTTTGCCGGGGTCGACCCCATTGCGGTAGAGGACATTCAAGGCATCGTTTTTCGATTGAAGCAAAAGAACATCGGCATTTTAATTACCGATCATAATGTAAACGAAACGCTGTCGATCACCGACAATGCCTATCTCCTTTATGAAGGAAAGATCCTTCGTTCGGGTTCCCCCGAAGAACTTTCAATTGATGCCGAGGTGCGGCGCCTTTATTTGGGTCAACACTTTGAATTGAAAAGAAAAATCCCCACCTGAGGCATGTCGGTTTTGAATTCGCTGATCAGCTGGTGGATGAAAAAACGCCTTCATCAGGTTGAGTTGTTTATGAAGTTCCCCATGGAGGTTCAAAACGATGTATTTCGTCATTTGCTCCATAAAGCGCGCGATACCCAATGGGGCCGTAGGTACGGCTACGCCCAAATTCAAAAAATCGAAGACTACCGTGAACGGGTGCCTGTTTCGGTCTACGAGGAGTTGTTTCCCTGGATTGAACGGATCATGAAGGGCGAACAACAGGTGCTGTGGCCATCCGAAATCAAGTGGTTCGCCAAATCAAGTGGAACCACAAATGACCGAAGTAAATTTATCCCCGTGAGTGAGGAGGCTTTCGAAGACTGTCATTTCAAAGCGGGTAAGGATATGCTGGCCATGTACTGTTCGTTGGTACCCGAAACGCAATTGTTCTCCGGTAAGGGCCTGACCATTGGGGGCAGCCATCAGATTAATTCACTCAAAGAGGGGACATACTATGGTGATTTATCGGCTCTATTGATGCAAAACCTGCCCTTTTGGGTCGAATTCATCCGTACGCCCGAACTTTCTGTAGCACTACTCGACGATTGGGAAGTGAAAGTTGAACGCATTGCCCACGAAACCATGCAACAGGACGTCACCAACATGACCGGA
>Ga0194118_10003181_pt1 | contig 19511 bp, 23 predicted proteins | sample TA2MahsurfametaG_2_FD_148662 | JGI IMG/M metagenome (GOLD analysis project Ga0194118, IMG submission 148662) | Freshwater microbial communities from Lake Tanganyika, Tanzania - TA2015013 Mahale N5 surface | ecosystem: Environmental > Aquatic > Freshwater > Lake | place: Tanzania: Lake...
AGGTGCTGGTGGAGGCCTACCGCAACGGCGACGACGTGCATGCCCTCACCGCCCGCCTGCTGCTGGAGAAAGACGAGTTAAGCCCTGATGAGCGCCGCCTGGGCAAAACGATCAACTTCGGCGTGATCTACGGGATGGGCGCCCAGCGCTTCGCCCGCGAAACTGGCGTGAGCCAGGCCCAGGCCAAGGAGTTTCTGAGCAAATACAAACAGCGCTACCCCAAGGTGTTCGCCTTCCTGGAGCTGCAGGAGCGGCTGGCGCTGAGCCGCGGCTATGTGGAAACGATCCTGGGGCGCCGGCGACCCTTTGCCTTCGACCCCTCCGGGCTCGGCCGCCTCCTGGGCAAAGACCCCCTGGAAATCGATCTGGAGGTGGCCCGCCGCGGCGGCATGGAGGCCCAGCAGCTACGCGCCGCGGCCAACGCCCCGATCCAGGGCTCCAGCGCCGACATCATCAAGCTGGCGATGGTGCAACTCCATCACAAGCTCGCGGCCAGGGGCCTGCCAGCGAGGCTGCTGCTGCAGGTGCACGATGAACTGGTGCTCGAAGCAGCCCCCGAGGCCCTCGATCAGGTGCTGAGCCTCACGCGTGAAACCATGGAGCGCGCGGTTGAGCTGTCCGTTCCCCTGCTGGTGGAAACGGGCGTCGGCCCCAACTGGATGGAAGCCAAGTAAGCACCAGCTCGATGACCCTCAAGCTCACCAACAGCCTCACGCGCCGCGTTGAGGAGTTCCGGCCGATCGAGCCCGGCAAGGTGAGCATCTACTGCTGCGGGGTCACGGTGTATGACCTCTGCCACCTGGGTCATGCCCGCAGCTACATCGCTTGGGATGTGCTGCGCCGCTATCTGCGCTGGAGCGGCTACGCGGTCACGTTCGTGCAGAACTACACCGACATCGACGACAAGATCCTCAAGCGCGCCGCTGAAGAAGGCAGCTCGATGGAGGCAGTGAGCGAACGCAACATCGAGGCCTTTGTGGCCGACATGACGCGCCTCAACATCCTGCCGGCGGACCGCATGCCGCGAGCCACCCGCAGCCTCGATGCCATCCGCACCCTGATCAGCGAACTGGAGGCCAAAGGCGCTGCCTACTCCGCCGATGGCGATGTGTATTTCGCCGTGATGAAGCACGCCGGCTACGGCAAGCTCAGCGGCCGCGATCTCGAGCAGCAGCAGGACAACGCCGCCGGCCGCGTGGCATCCGAAGAAGAAGCCCGCAAGCAACACCCCTTCGATTTCGCCCTGTGGAAGGGCGCCAAACCCGGCGAACCCAGCTTCCCCTCCCCTTGGGGTGAGGGCCGGCCGGGCTGGCACATCGAGTGCTCAGCGATGGTGCGCGAGGAGCTGGGCGACACGATCGACATCCACCTCGGCGGCGCCGATCTGGTGTTCCCGCACCACGAAAACGAGATCGCCCAATCCGAGGCGGCCACCGGCAAGGAGCTGGCCCACTACTGGCTGCACAACGGCATGGTGAACGTGGGCGGCCAGAAGATGAGCAAATCGCTCGGCAACTTCACCACGATCCGAGCCCTGCTCGATTCAGGCGTGTCACCGATGACCCTGCGCCTGTTCACCCTCCAGGCCCACTACCGCAAACCGCTCGACTTCACCGCCGACGCCCTCGACGCCGCCGCCACCGGCTGGAAAGGCCTCAACGCCGCCCTGGCCCTGATGGGCACGGATACCTCAGGCAGCGCAGCAGCACCCGAGCGATCCGCACCCGAGCAACCAGCGCCGCTCGCCGAAGCCCGCCAACGCTTCGCCACGGCCATGGACGATGACCTCAACACCTCTGCCGCGCTGGCGGTGTTGTTTGAGCTGGCCAAACCGCTGCGGGCCCTGGCCAACCGGCTGGAGCGCGGCGATGCCAGCGCCGAAGCCGAAGCCCACACACCCGCCATGGCTGCTCAAGCCGCCCTGCTGCAGGAGCTGGCGGGGGTGCTGGGCCTGCAGCACGAAACGGCGGAAGCCCAAGCTGGTTCCCATGACGGCGCCGGGCCCAGCGAAGCCGAGATCCAAGCGCAGATCGAAGCCCGCCAAGCCGCCAAAGCAGCACGCGATTTCGGCACCGCCGACAGCATCCGCGAAGCCCTCAAAGCCCAGGGCATCGAACTGATCGACAAGCCCGGCGGCCTCACCGAGTGGCTGCGCCACTAACTCAGCCCTTAGGCCCCGGCTGATCACGCATCATCTGCTCGATCTTGCGGATCCGCACGGCGGTGGTGCTCCACACCTCCCGGCGAAACCCCGGCGGGCATTGCTCCACCAGCTGCTCGATCGGCTCGCCCCGCTCGAAGGCGTCCCAGAGCTCCCGCTCGAGCCTGGCCCGTTCGATGAAGTTGAACCGCTGCAACCACTGAGGTCCGAGCGCCATTGGGGAGGCCTGCCTGCTGCCGCCAGTTAAGCGCCGCTGAAACGTCACCCGCGGATCGGGGAACACTCAGGGACGACCGATCACCCAAAAGCGCGTGCAGGAAACGAACGCTTGCTCCGGGGCGCTCACCGGCCACGGATATCCATGGATATCCGGCCATGGGACGCCGCCCACACCCCGAACCCCCACCCTCCGGATCGGCCGCTGGGGCAACGTGCTGGCGGTGCGGCTCCCCCAGGGTCTGTGCAACCTGCTGCGCCTGCAACGGGGCGACAGCCTGGAGCTGCAACTGCTGCGCAGTGGCCAGTTGCTGCTCACCCCGAGGCCCCGCCGCAGCCGCCTCGCCCTGTGTGAGGCCCTGCAAGCTGCCGCGGATCAGCGATGAGCAACACAGGCCTCGCCTACGTGGACAGCACGATCCTGGTGGCCCTCCTCGAACGCGGTGCCAGGGGCGATGCGGTGCGGCGCTGGTTCCGCCACACCCACGCTGCCTGGATGAGCAGCGAAATCGCCCTCACCCGCACCCTGCTGCACCTCAACACCCACCCACACCGCAGCAGCCGCAGCCTCACGGCAGTACTGGAGGCGCTGAACACCGGGATCGCCCTTCGCCCGCTGCCTCTCGAACGGATCAGCGGCCTGCTGGTGCCCAGCAACCTGTCCATGGCGGATGCGCTGGAGCTGGAGGCGGCCCGCTGCTGGCGCTGCCAGCACCTGATCAGCAACAACCCCAGCCTGCGACAGGCGGCCCAAGCCGCCGGGCTGATCGGCATCAAGATCGGAACCTGAGCGACCGCAGCAGTGGGAGACTGGCCGCGCCGTTCGCCGATCCAGCCGTGAAAGCCCTCTCCGTGCTCGGCTCCACCGGTTCGATCGGCACGCAAACCCTCGAGATCGTGGAGGACTTCCCCGATCGCTTCCGGGTGGTGGCCCTCACGGCCGGCAACAACCTCGATCTGCTGATCAGCCAGATCCAGCGCCACGCACCGGAAGTGGTGGCCCTGGCTAACGCCGAGCGGGTGGCTGAGCTGCGCACCCGCCTCGAAGCGCTGGAGCCCTCAGCCCGCCCGGCCAGGTTGCCCGAGCTGCTCGGCGGCACCGATGGGATCTGCGTCGCTGCCGCCTGGCCCACGGCCGATCTGGTGGTTACCGGCATTGTGGGCTGCGCCGGTCTGCTGCCCACCCTTGCGGCGATCCGCGCCGGCAAGGATCTGGCCCTGGCCAACAAGGAAACCCTGATCGCTGCCGGCCCGGTGGTGCTGCCGGAGCTGGCGGCATCCGGCTCGCGCCTGCTGCCGGCCGATTCCGAACACTCCGCGATCTTCCAGTGCCTGCAGGGCACCCCCTGGGCCGAAACCGCCCGCCTCAGCACCGGCGTGCCCACCCCCGGCCTGCGCCGCATCCAGCTCACCGCCAGCGGTGGCGCCTTCCGCGATTGGGCCCCGGAGGACCTCCACAAAGCCACCGTGGCCGATGCCACCAGTCATCCCAACTGGAGCATGGGCCGCAAGATCACGGTGGATTCAGCCTCGCTGATGAACAAGGGCCTGGAGGTGATCGAGGCCCACTACCTGTTCGGCCTGGATTACGACCACATCGAGATCGTGATCCACCCCCAATCGATCATCCACTCGATGGTGGAGCTGGCCGATTCCTCGGTGCTGGCGCAGCTGGGCTGGCCCGATATGAAGCTGCCAATCCTCTATTGCATGAGTTGGCCCGAGCGCCTGGAAACCCCCTGGCGCCGGCTGGATCTCACCGAAGTGGGCTCCCTCACCTTCCGCAAGCCCGACCCGGCCAAATACCCCTGCATGGAGCTGGCCTACGCGGCCGGCCGCGCCGGTGGCACGATGCCGGCGGTAATGAACGCCGCCAACGAGCAGGCCGTGGCCCTCTTCCTCGAGGAGCAGATCCACTTCCTGGATATTCCGCGTTTGATCGACGTGGTGTGTGATCGCCACAAGGGCGACCTGAAGGCCGATCCCTCGCTGGACGACGTGCTGGCCGTGGACGCCTGGAGCCGTGAGGCGGTGCGTGAAGCTGCAGCCCGGCTAAACGCCAGCCTGCATTCCCAGACCCCTGCGGCGCTGCCAGCCTGATCGCGCGCCAGCGGAAACCCCCGTGATCTCCCACCACCTGCTGCTCTGCGCCACGCCGGCCAAGGCGCTGTGCTGCCCGGATCCGGCCGCGGGCCAGGCCAGCTGGGACAGCCTCAAGCGCCTGGTGCGCGAGTGGGGCCTGGAGGATCCGGCACGCCCCGAGGGCATCGTGCTGCGCACCAAAGCCGATTGCCTGCGCATCTGCGCCGAGGGGCCGGTGCTGCTGATCTGGCCGGAAGGGATCGTGTATGGCGGCGTTTCAGCTGAACGGGTCGAGCGGATCCTGCGGGAGCACGTGATCGGCGGCACGCCGATCGATGCGTGGATCGTGAAGCGTCTGCCCTTCCGCCCAGCCGCTGCCTAATCAGCCGTGACCTAATCAGCCGTGGCCTAACCGGCCAGCAGGCGCTCCAACCAGCGGGCGGTGAGCCGATCGCCCCAGTTGCCTGGTTGAGCGCCGCGGCCATCGCAGCGGGCATGAAAGCCGTTGTGGCCGCCGGCATCCGTGCACAACACCGCAACACCGGGAAGCTTCAGCTCCCCGAGCGCCTGGGCAGCGGCCACCGGCACCCAGGGGTCATCGCTGGCATGCACCACCAGGATGGGCGGCAGCGCCAACTCGCGCCCACGGGCCTGCAGCTGCTGCAGCGGACTGGCCTCGCGGTAGTAGTGCTCCACCGAGCGATACCCCCAGCGCGGCGCCGTGATCGCGCCATCGAAAGCCCAGATACTGTCCATCGGGCCCAGGGAGCCGCGGCCGGCTAGCGCTTCACGCTCCACGGCACTCACGCCGAAGGGATCAGCGAGGGTCTGGGCCACCAGGCGCTGCAGCAGCCAGCGCTTGTAGAGGCGGTTGCGCGGGCGCTCGATCTGAGCAGAGCAGGCGGCCAGATCCAGCGGTGAGCTGATCGTCACAAGGCCATCGAGCAGGCCAGGGCCGGTGAGCAGCGCGTTGAACAGCTTGGTGCCCCCCAGGGAGATGCCCATCCCCAGCAGCGGCCGGCCTGCCGCCAGCTCCCGGGATCTGGCCAGGGCCGGCAACAGATCGCTGTTGCAGCTGGCGGCATAGGTGCCCCGAGCCAGGCTGCGGCCGGGGCCGGCGCCGCGCATGTTGAGCCGCAGCACCGCAAAGCCGGCGTGCTGGAGCGTGATGCCCATGCGGCGTAAACCGCTGCGGGAGCTGCTGCCGCCCAGGCCGTGCATCAACAGCACCAGCGCCTTGGGCGCGGCGGAGCCCAGGGGCGGATCGAGCAGGGCCAGCAGCTGATCGCCACCGCCCACCGGGATCGGCACCGGTGTGCCCAGGTCTGCGGGCAAGGCCACCGGGCGCAGGGTGTCGCGCAGGGTTTGCAGATCACCGGTCAGCCAGGGCAGGCGCGGCCGAAAGGGCTCAAGGCCCAGGGCCGCGGGCAGATCTGATGGATGCAACCGTTCAGGCGGCAACTCAAGCGGCAACTTTTCCGACACCCTGGCTGCGCAGCTCCGTGCAGAGCTGCTGCAGCACGGCCTTGGCATCACCGAACACCATGGCCGTCTGAGGCAGCTCGAACAGGGCATTTTTAATGCCTGCGTAGCCAGCCCCCAGGCTGCGCTTCACCACGAACACCTGGCGGGCCTGATCCACCTCCAGCACGGGCATGCCGTAGAGGGGGCTCTGGGCGTCGTTTTTGGCGTCGGGGTTCACCACATCGTTGGCCCCCAGCACGATCACCACATCGGTGCGCGGGAACTCCGGGTTAATCGTGTCCATCTCCAGCAGCTGCTCGTAGGGCACATCGGCCTCCGCCAGCAACACATTCATGTGGCCCGGCATGCGGCCGGCCACCGGGTGGATGGCATAACTCACCTCTGAGCCATTGGCCTCCAGCAGCTTGGAGAGCTCCCGCAGGGCGTGCTGGGCCTGGGCCACCGCCAGGCCATAGCCGGGCACAAACACCACGCGCTCAGCGTTCTCCAGGGCCATGGCGCATTCCTCGGAGCTGCAGCTCACGATGCGGCTGTAGCCCGCCTCATCACCGCCGCCACCCACCGGAGCGCTGCCGCCCAGGGCCCCACCAAACAGCACGCTCACCAGGGAGCGGTTCATGCCGGTGCACATCACCTGGGTGAGGATCAGGCCCGCCGCGCCCACCATGGCGCCGGCCACGATCAGCAGCTGACTGCCCACCACAAAACCGGCAGCCGCGGCGGCCACACCGGAATAGGAGTTGAGCAGCGAGATCACCACCGGCATGTCGGCGCCGCCGATCGGCAGGGTGACGCCGATACCCAGCAGGCTGGAGGCCCCCACCAGCAGCCACAGCGACACGCCCGAGGGATCGCCGGGCAGGGTGATCCCAGCCACCAGGGCGGCGATGGCCAGGGTGATGTTCACGCCGTGGCGCACGCTGCTCTGGGTCCAGCCGGGGGTGCCCAACCAGCCCTGCAGCTTGCCCATGGCGGCAATCGAGCCGCTGAAGGTGATCGCCCCCACGAACACCGAAATCACGATCGAGATCAGCGCCACCAGATCGGCATCGGCGCTGTCGTAGAGGGCCACGGCCACCGCCACCAGCAGCGAGGCCATGCCGCCGCAGCCGTTGAAGAGGGCCACGGTTTCGGGCATCGCCGTCATCGGCACCCGCCGGGCGGTGATCAGCCCCAGGAGGCCGCCGATGGCACTGCCAACGGCAATCCAGAGCCAGGCAGTCGGATCCGGCTGGATCTGCAGCAGCAGTCCCAGCACCGCCAGGCCCATGGCCAGGGCCGCCAGGCCATTGGCGGAGCGGGCCGAGCGCACGGTGGAGAGGCCCTTGAGGCCCAGCGCCAGCAGCAACACCGCCAGCAGATCAATGGCGTAACCGAACAGATCCAGGGCGTTCATCGGGCTGCCTCCGCGGTGGTTTTGGCCGCTTTCGAGGCGCTGGGCTTACGGCTAAACATCGCCAGCATCCGGTCGGTCACCAGGAAACCACCGATCACGTTGAACAGGGCAAAGCCCAGCGACACCGCACCGAGCAGCAGCAGGGCCGGGTTGTCCTTGGCGTTGGCAATCAGGCTGAGGGAGGCCAACACCGTGATGCCACTGATGGCGTTGGCGCCGCTCATCAGGGGTGTGTGCAGGGTCGGTGGCACCTTGCCGATCAGCTCGAGCCCGAGCAGGCTGCCGAGCAACAACACCCACAGCGCCTGGGAAAGGCTGGTCATGCCGCACCCCCTGCCGCGGCGTGGTGGGTGAACAAACAACCGCTCACGATCGGATCCTCCAGGTTGAGTTGCAGGGCTGAGGCATCGGCGGGGCACGACTCCAGCAGGTGCTCCAACAGGGCAGCCACATTGCGGGCGTAGAGCGCGCTGGCGTGGTTGGCCACAGTGCAGGGCAGCTGATCCGCACCGATCAACTGCACCCCGTTGCGCCAGACGCTGGTGCCCGGCTGGGTGCCCTCGCAGTTGCCGCCCTGGGCCACCGCCAGATCCACCACCACGCTGCCGGGGCGCATGTGCTGCAGCATGGCGTCATCGATCAGGCGCGGCGCCGGCCGGCCGGGCACCTGGGCGGTGCAGATCACCATGTCGGCCAGGGCCAGCTGCTCGGTGAGCTGGCGGCGCTGTTCAGCCAGGAAGGCATCGCTGGCCTGCTTGGCGTAGCCGCCGGATTCGCCGGGTTGCTGCTCCTGCTGCGGCGGCGCGATGAACCGCCCCCCCAGCGACTCCACTTGCTCTTTGGCGGCAGCGCGCACGTCGCTCACATAAACCACCGCCCCCAAGCGCCGCGCCGTGGCCAGGGCCTGCAGCCCCGCCACGCCTGCACCGAGGATCAGGGCGCGGGCGGGCTGGATCGTGCCGGCGGCCGTCATCAGCATCGGCACGTAGCGATCCAGGGCCGCCGAAGCCAGCAGCACCGCCTTGTAGCCGGCGATGTTGGCCTGGGAGGAGAGCACGTCCATGGTTTGGGCGCGGCTGATGCGGGGCAGCAGCTCCAGCGCCAGGGCCGAGAGGCGGCGCTCGCTCAACTGCTGCTTGAGGGCGTCGTTGGCGTGGGGCTCCAGCAGGCCGAGCAGCAACGAACCGGGCCGCAGCGCCGCGAGCTCCTGACGCTGCTGAGCGATCGCGGCGGCCTGCACCGCCAGCACCACATCGGCCTGCCCCCATTGCTCAGCCGCGCCGGCGGCCGGATCCAGAAGCTCGGCACCGGCCTCGCCGTAGGCCGCATCGTCGAAACCGCTCGCCGCGCCGGCCCCCAGCTCCACCTGCAGGCTGCAGCCGCGGGCGCTGAGGCGCCGCACGGTTTCCGGGGTGGCGGCCACCCGGGTTTCCCCAGGGCGGCATTCCCGCGGCACCAACACACGAATCAAGCGCCCGCTGCCTTCACGTCACAACGGCCCAGTGTTTGCCTGCGGCGCCAAGAGGGGCAACGCTTTTGGCCAGCGTGTGATCACATCCGCACAAGGGACGGATTCAGAAGAGGGGCAGCAGCTCTTGTTCCAGGCAACGGGCCTGGGGGGTGGAGCCCTGCTGACGCAGCTGCCGGGCCCGCAGGATCATCGGATCCAGGTCGCACTCGAGCGCCAGGGCCTGCTCAAAGCGCTGGCGCAATTCATCGGTGCTGAACGAAAAGAGAGAACGCTCGTCCATGGGCTAGCGGGTTGGGGCCCGGGAGCGGGGTGATGGCCGGAAGTTAAGGACTCCAGCGCCAAAGCGAATAGGTAGAAACCCTCAACTTTTTTGGCTGGGCCCCCACACAATGGCGGGATGGCTTCGCCGTCGTTTGATCTGCGCCTGCCGCGGCGCCCTTTGCAGGCCGTGGGCCGCGAGCCGGCCGTGCAGCCGCGCCAGTGGCAAACCCAGCTGCTTCAGCTGCTGCGCCGGCGGCTGGAGCGCAACGGTCCCAACGACGTGCTGATCAACGCCGGCCCCGGCGCCGGCAAAACCCTGGGGGCCCTGCTCAGCTTTGAGCGCCTGGAGCGTGAGGGGCGGCTGCAACACCTGCTGGTGTTCTGCCACCGCAGCTCCATCGCCGGCCAGTGGCTGGCGGCGGCCCCGCGCCTTGGTCTGGAGCTGCAGGAGTGGCAGCCCGGGCTGGAGCCGGCGGGTCCAGGCCAGCCCCGCCCCCACGGGCTACTGATCACTTATCAGGCCGCCGGGCGCAACCTGGAGCAGCTGGAGCAGCAGCTGCAGCAGGCCCACTGGGGCCCCTGGCTGGCGATCGCCGATGAAGTGCACCACCTCGGCGTGGATCCGGAGGAACCGGAGGCCACGGCCTGGGGCCATGCCTTCAGCCGACTCAGCGCTGGTGCGCGGCTGCGGCTGGGGCTCACCGGCACCCCCTTTCGCGCCGACAACCTGGCCTTCTGCGCCGCCCGCCGCATCCAGGTGCACGACGGCCAGGAGTGGGTGGAGCAGATCGCGCCGGATCTGAGCGTGGAGCCGCGCGAGCTGATCGCCGCCGGCGATGTGCGCCCCCTGGAATTCCGCTTTCAAGACGGCTGGGTGGACCACAGCCGCCAGGGCGAGCTGGGCGACAGCGAACGCTCCCCCCTCTCGCAGGAGCAACGGGAGAGCTGGCGGGCCCGCAACCTGCGCCGAGCGATCCGCCTGGGCGACAGCAGCAGCATCGCCCTGCGGCTGCTGCTCAATGCGCGCCGGCGCCTCGAAACCGTGCGGCGCGACCACCCCGGCGCCGGGGGGCTGGTGATCGCCCGCGATATCGCCCATGCGCGGCGTGTCTGCGGCCTGCTCGAGGAGGAGGGTGATCGGGTGCATCTGGTGCATTCCCAAGACCCGGAAGCCCCCCAGCGCATGGAGGCGTTCAAGGCTGGTGAAGCCGATTGGCTGGTGAGCATCGACATGTGCGCCGAGGGCTTCGATGCACCGCGGCTGCGGGTGGTGGCTTACCTCACCACCGTGGTCACCCGCACCCGCTTCGTGCAGGGCATCACCCGGGCGGTGCGCATGGATGGTGAGCGGGGGGCCCTAGAGAGCGTGCCGCGCCACCCCTCCTACGTCTTCGCCCCGGCGGATCCGCTGCTGATGCAATACGCGCGCACCTGGTCGCTGAGCGAGCCCTACGTGCTGCGGCCCAAGCCCGACAACGGGGCCGACGCCGAGGCTTCAGGGGCAGGCCGAGCCAGTGGCTTGCCTCTGCAAGCGATCGAAGATGGCGCCGGCGAGGTGATCCGCCTGCGCGGCCCGCAGCTGCCGCACTTCAAACTGCAGCGGTAAATACATCTGATCGCAGCAAAAAGTGCGACGTTCTGCGAAACCGCACCCCAATCAGCCATCCGGCCGAGCAGCGTGGTGCGATCGTGGAACAACCATGAACGGTTCTATTCAGCGCCGCCTCACCGTTGCCATCAACTGGTCCGCAGCCCGCATCGCCAGCCTCGACGACCGCGAGCGCTACGAGGACAGCTACGCGCTCACGGAAGAATTCCGTGAATGGATCCTTTGCGTGGATCAGCACCCAGAGCTCATGGCCGAGCAGGTGCTGATGGTGCCCGACTTCAACAAGCTGCCCCGACTGGAAGACAGCAACGAGACCGACGGACTCCTGGAAATCTAAAGAAAACCTCAAGCAGCTATTCGGATTGGTCAAACGCCGACTGCCAAATCGCAGCGCTAAGGTCTAAAGCGAAGTCGCTCCGCTTTTGCCATGGCTGATGGCGTCGTCGAAAACCTCGTGATCGTGGGATCCGGCCCAGCCGGTTACACCGCAGCCATCTATGCCGCCCGCGCCAACCTGCGCCCGATCGTGATCACGGGTTTCCAGGATGGCGGCATCCCCGGTGGTCAGTTAATGACCACCACCCACGTGGAAAACTTCCCAGGCTTCCCTGATGGCATCCTCGGGCCCAACCTGATGGATCGCCTCAAGGCCCAGGCGGTGCGTTGGGGCACGCGGCTAGTGGAAGCCGACGCCGACAGCATCGACCTCTCCCAGCGCCCGTTCCGCATCCAGGCCGACGGCCAAACCCTTCAGGCCCAGGCCGTGATCCTGGCTACCGGCGCCAGCGCTAACCGCCTCGGCCTGCCCAGCGAGGAGCGCTTCTGGAACGCCGGCATCAGCGCCTGCGCCATCTGCGATGGCGCCACGCCCCAATTCCGCAATGAAGAGCTAGCGGTGGTGGGCGGCGGCGACTCCGCCTGCGAAGAGGCGGTGTATCTCACCAAATACGGCAGCCGCGTGCACCTTATCGTGCGTTCCGAGCAACTGCGCGCCAGCAAGGCGATGGCGGATCGGGTGCTGGCCAACCCCAACATCACCGTGCACTGGAACCGCCAGATCCGCGACTGCAGCGGCGGCGACTGGCTGGAGGCGATCGATCTAGTGGAGTGCAACAGCCATAGCGACAGCGACAGCAACGGTGGCGGCGCCAGCGAGCGCATCCCCGTGCGCGGCCTCTTTTATGCGATCGGCCACACCCCCAACACCCGCCTTGTGCGCGGACAGCTGGAGGTGGACAGCCACGGCTACCTGCTGACCCAACCCGGCCGCCCCGAAACCAGCCAGGAGGGCGTTTACGCCGCCGGCGATGTGGCCGATGCCGAGTGGCGTCAGGGCATCACCGCCGCTGGCAGCGGCTGCCAGGCCGCCCTCGCGGCCGAGCGTTGGCTCACCCATCACAACCTGGCCGTCACCATGAGCCAGGACCCGGTGGATCCGGCTGAAGTGGGTGAGATGCAACGCACCGCCGTGAGCGACGAGGCCAACTTCGACGCCAACGCCCTCTGGCAGAAGGGTGGCTATGCCCTGCGCAAGCTGTATCACGACAGCACCAAGCCCCTGCTGGTGGTTTACACCTCACCCAGCTGCGGCCCCTGCCACGTGCTCAAGCCCCAGCTCAAGCGGGTGCTGGAGGAGCTCGGCGGCCGTGCCCAGGGGGTGGAGATTGACATCGAAGCCGATCAGGAGATTGCGCAGCAGGCTGGCGTGAGCGGCACGCCCACGGTGCAGCTGTTCTTCCAGAAGGAGCTCAAGCAGCAGTTCCGCGGCGTGAAACAACGCAGCGAATTCAAGGCCGCGATCGAGCAGCTGCTGGGCGCAGCGGTGGGCTGAGACATCCGCGGGTCGGGCTGATCTCTCAACAGTGCACCACCCCCGGATATCCATGGATATCCGGGGGTGGTGCGAACAAAATCAATGCAACCCAGCGAAGCCAGCCGCGGGGAGCCGAAACCACAGACCCTGTGTTACAGCGAGCCGAGTTGCAGCGAGCAGGATTGAAGCAAGACGTGTAGACGCCAGCCGCCGTGCAGCAGGCTGCCTGGGCTCAGCGGCGACGAGGACCGCCGGGGCGGTTGCCGCCGGGGCGAGGACCGCCAGCGGCGGCGTTGCGCTCGCGGTAGGTGATGCGGCCGCGGCTCAGGTCGTAGGGGCTGATCTCCACCAGCACCTTGTCGCCCGCCAGCAGCTTGATACGGAATTTGGTGAGCTTGCCGGCAGCCCGGCAGAGGCATTGGTGGCCTGCAGGCTGCTCGAGGGTGACCAGGTAAAACCCGTTGCCCTGCTCCTTCTCGATCACGCCGGAGGTCTCGATCATGCGCTGCTGCCGCTGAAAAGTCGAACTGCTCAGCACAGTCTAGTTCGCGCCCTCAAACCGCTAGCGTCAGCGCCTTCTTTCACCCCGCTGATGCTGCTTCCCCCTGTGTCGATGGATGTCGGCCTGCTGCTGATCTCGATCGGGGTGGTGAATCTGTGGCGGGCGCGCCAGGCCTCCTGAGCACACTGCTGTTCCACAAGCCCTACGGGGTGTTGAGTCAGTTCACCCGCGAACCGGGGAGCAGCTCGGGCTGCCTGGCCGATCACATCAAGGTGCCCGACGTGTATGCCGCCGGCCGCCTGGATGCCGACAGCGAGGGGCTGCTTTTGCTCACGGCCAATGGGCGCCTGCAGCAGCGGCTCACCGACCCGGCCTGGGGCCATTGGCGCCGCTACTGGGTGCAGGTGGAAGGCAAAGCACACGCCGATCAACTGGAGCGCCTGGAGCAGGGTCTGCTGATCCAGGGGCAGCGGACGCTGCCGGCGCGCGCCCTGACACTCCCTGATCCAGGCCTGCCCGAGCGGGATCCACCGATCCGGGTGCGGCGGGAGATCCCCACCAGCTGGCTGCAGATCGAGCTGCGGGAGGGTCGCAACCGGCAGGTGCGCCGCATGACCGCCGCCGTGGGCTTACCCACGCTGCGCCTGTTGCGGGTGGCCATCGATCTGATGGATGGCGGAGCGCCGCTCAGCCTGGATGGGCTGGAACCGGGCCGCTGGCGCGAGGTGAATGCCGAAGAGCAGCAACGGCTGCAGGCGCTGCTGTTGCAACCGAAAGCCGGCCGTCACTCCCCAGGACGGCACTCCCCCGGCCGTGGCGGGCGGGCCGGCGGGGGAAAATCGGGCCGGGCCGGCGGCGGCGGGTAGGGAGGCTTGGCCTCAGACCAGCGTGTCCTTGAGCTCACGCACCACCTGAAGCTGGCCGTAGTAGTAGTTGGCGCGGGCGCGGCGATCGGAATCGGTGAGGCTGTCGAGCACCTCGAACCCCACGCTCTGCCAGAGCTCATTGCCACAAGCACGGTTGATCTCCTCCACCGCTTCCTGTTCGAGCACACCCAGACGGCGCTGCAGATTTTTGGTTTGCGCGATCCCCATAACCGGTGCGCCGCTGGCGCCAGCAATCACTCAATAGTACAGGCGCACCATTTGGTCCGCCAAGGGGTCAGAAGGGGAGCTTCTTCTTGGCGTCCTTGTCGAGATCGGCTTCCATCTCGCGCAAGCGCTTGAGGATGGTGTCGTAGTACTCCTTCAGATAGCTCTCCAGGCCTGTGGTTTCGGCCTCGTCAAGGCCGAAGGCGGCATAGCTGGCCTCCATCGGCGCATTCAACGGCGTGCCACCACCCACAACCTTGTCGAAGGCCAGGCGCTCGGCCACGTTCACAGCAGGCTCGAAGAAGGAGGCCACACCCTGCATCAGCCGCAACAGGAAGGGACGCACCCGGAACACGCGGGAGCTCTTGCTGGTGAAGCGCTCGCAGAGCTGGGTGATCTCACCGGTGCTCCAGGCACGGGGACCCACCACCGGGAAGGCCTGGCGCACGGTTTCGGCACGGCCCAGAGCAGCCACGGCGAAGCGGGCGATGTCCTGGGTGTTCATGTAGGCGATCGGCGTGGGGGTGCCGCTCACCCACACCGTTTGGTTTTCCAGCACCGGAATGGCGATCTGGCTGATCAGGCCCTGCATGAAGGCCACGCAGCGCAGGATCGTGTAATCGAAATCGGAGTTGATCAAGGCCTGCTCAATGCAGAACTTGATGTCCATCAGCGGCACGTCGCGATGCTTCTCCGCATCCAGCAGCGACACGAACACGAAGCGCTTCACGCCGGCGCGCTCGCAGGCATTGAGCAGGTTGAGCTTCCCGGACCAATCGGTGTCGTAACTGCTGCCGGGATCACTGGCGCGGGTGGTGGCGGCGTCGATCACAGCCTCCTGACCCTCCAGCGCGTAATCGAGGCTGTCGGGCTCCAGTAGGTCGCCGCGGGTGAGCTCACAGCCCCACTCCTGCAGAAACGCCGCTTTGCGGGGCGAGCGCACCATGCAGCGCACCTGGTGGCCGGCATCAAGGGCCTGCCGGGCGATCTGTCGGCCCAGCGTGCCCGTTGCACCGATCACCAGCACCTGCATGAGGCTTGTTCAGCGAGGCACGAGCCTAGGGGTGTGCCTGCTGAGACGCGATCCGTCGGGGCTCAGCTATCGCCCTGAAGCTTCAGCAGCAGCGCACCACCCACAAGGCCGATGGGGATCAGAACCCAGAACAGCGCTGCAGTGCCGAAGATCTCCGAGGCCATAGCCGGGTGCCGTAACGGCTACCTGTTTAGCGCAGCCGCCAGCTCCAACACGCGCCTCCAGGGAGCATTGCAGCGAAACAGGCCAGCCATCACACCGGAACGGTGGGCCTGATAGCCCTCCGCTTCAAGGGCCGCCAGCAGCGCTGCGGTGGCCGGAGTGCCGCCGCCCAGGCGTCGCCCCAGCTCAGCCGTGGGCCAACAGCGGGCCGGCACACCTGGATCCGCCACCAAGCTCTTGAGCAGAGCCGCGCTGGGCCGAGCAATGCGGCCCGCCGGCAGGGTGTCAGCCAGCTGCTGCATGGCCTGCAGGGTGGGGGCGTGCTGCAGCGGCCCCAGCCACAGCGGACCTGAGATCGCCAAGGGCGGCGGTGGTTGAGCGGCGCCGCAGGCGCAGGCCGGCCACTGGCGCAGCTGCAGCAGGCTCTGCTCCAACTGCTCGCCGCAGCCATGGCAGTAGGCCAGCAAGCCCAGCTGCAGCTCCTGGAGCGGCTCAGCGCGGCGTTGCAACTGCAGGGCCGTGCGGAAGGTGCGCCCTTCGCTGAAGCTGAACAGCGGCCGGATGCCGCGCCCGATCGCCCAGGCCGCCCGCGCCACCACAGCGATCTGCAGGCGCAAGGCCAGCTCCCAGCTAGCGGGATGGGCCCGGGCCGAGGCCCCCAAGGAGCGGATCGCGGCGGCGCGGTCGTGGCCGGTGGGGGAGCGGCCATCGGTGCTGGCCAGGTAGAGCACCCCCTCAAACTGCAATGCCTCCAAGGCGGCAGGCACCAGAGGCGTGGGGCAGCCGAAGGCATCGAGATCGAGCAGACCGAAGCGTCGCTCCTCCAGCAGGCAACCGGCCAACAGCTTCTGGGCCGTGAGCGCGGTGATCGTTGTGCTGGATCCCAGCGGAGCCAGGTTGCGCTGCAGCACCGGCAACCGATCAGCATCGGCATCGTTGGCCCACACCGCTGCAGCACCGGCTTCGAGTCCATAGCGCAGGGCACGGATGCCGCAGCCCGCCATCAGATCGAGCACCTGCAGCGGTGGCTCCAGCTCCAGTGCGCCACGGGCCAGCAATGCCGCCAGCAGCACCCCCAGATCGCGGGACGGGCGGGATTCCGGCCGAAAGAAGCCGGTGCCGAGCTCCAGCTGGGCGGCACCTTCGCAATAGTGAACAGAGCCCGCGTCGGCCACCACCGTTTCCCACGCCTCTGTGCCAGACCTCCAGCCTGCTCCCATGGGTGCCCAGTGGGGCGAGCACGGCACCTGGCCATGGCGCGGCCACAGCTGCCACTGGCGGGTGCTGGGCGATCGCCAACGGCCGGCGCTGGTGTTGATCCATGGCTTCGGTGCGGCGAGCGGCCACTGGCGCCAAAACGCCGCCGAACTGGTGGCTGCGGGCTGGTGCGTTTACGCGATCGATCTGGTGGGCTTCGGCGACTCCAGCCAGCCGGGCCACCGGCGCCACCAACCGCTCGACAACCGCCTGTGGGCGCGGCAGCTGCAGGCCTTTCTCGAGCAGGTGGTGCAGGGGCCGGCGGTGCTGGTGGGCAACTCCCTCGGCAGCCTGGTGGCCCTCACCTGCGCTGTGTTCTTTCCGGTGTGGGTAGCGGCGGTGGTGGCGGCGCCGCTGCCGGACCCCACCCTGCTGATGCCCGCACAACGGCGGCGGCGGCCCTGGCGGCGCCGGTTGAAGCGCCATGGGGTGGTGGTGCTCTGCCGGCTGTTGCCCCTGGAATTGCTGGTGCCCCTGATCGCCCGCACACCGCTGCTGGATCTGGGCCTGCGCAGCGCCTACCAACACCAGGCGGCGGTGGATCGGGAACTACGGCGGCTGGTGGCACGCCCGGCCCTGAGGCCGCGGGCGCCCAGGGCGCTGCGGGCGATGAGCATTGGCATGGCGCTGCGACCCCATGGGGCCACGGCGGCGGTGCTGCTGCAGCGCATGCGCCAGCCACTGCTGGTGCTCTGGGGCAGCCAGGACCGGCTCGTGCCGCCGCGGATCAGCGAGCAGTTGCACCAGCACAAGCCCGATCTGGAGTTGCGCTGGCTGCCGCAGCTGGGGCATTGCCCCCACGATGAACAGCCAGCTCTGTTCAACGGCCACGTGATCGGCTGGCTGGCGCGTAATTTGGGCAACGGTCAGCCACGCGAACAGCCCTGGGCATGAAGCACACCCTGTCGGTGCTGGTGGAGGACGAATCCGGCGTGCTCAGCCGCATCTCCGGCCTGTTTGCCCGCCGCGGCTTCAACATCGAAAGCCTGGCCGTGGGCCCCGCCGAACGCCAGGGCGTGTCGCGGCTCACCATGGTGGTGGAAGGGGATGAGCGCACCCTGGCTCAGATGAGCAAGCAGCTCGACAAGCTGATCAACGTGCTCGAGGTGCACGATCTCACCCGCACCCCGGCGGTGGAGCGGGAGCTGATGCTGCTGAAGGTGTCGGCACCGGAAAGCAAGCGGGCCGCCATCCTCGATCTGGTGCAGGTGTTCCGCGCCAAGGTGGTGGATGTGGCCGGCGACGCCCTCACTATTGAAGTGGTGGGCGACCCGGGCAAGCTCGTGGCGATCGAGAACGTGCTCGAGCCCTACGGCATCCTCGAAATCGCGCGCACGGGGCGCATTTCGCTGGAGCGGGCCTCCGGCGTGAACACCCCGTATCTGAAAGTCACCAGCCTGGATAAGCGGGTGCCGGCCTGATCTATTTGGTGTCCTGCACCAGGGTGCCGCCCTGGAGCACGGTGGCACTGATCAGCTTGTCGCCCTGGCTGATCTGATCCACCACATCCATGCCCTTGGTCACGCGGCCAAACACGGCATAGCGACCATCCAGCTCCGGTAGAGCTCGCAGAGCGATATAAAACTGCGCGCTAGCAGAATTGGGATCGTTCGAGCGGGCCATCGCCAAAGCGCCGCGCTGGTGCTGCAGCTTCAGGCGGGAGGCCTGGCCGGGTCCAACGGTGATCTCGCCGTAGCGGGGAGCCTGCTCGCCATCGAGGAAGAGCTCCAGCGGAATCAAGCGGGGCTGGCCGGTGGCGGGATCCACGTAGCTGCCAGTGCCAAGCAGATCCACGGGGGTGCTGGGGTTAGCGCTCTGGGGATCGCCGCCCTGCACCACAAACGGAATCGGCTCCTTCACCACCCGGTGGAACAGCGTGCCGGTGTAGGCGCCGCGGCGCACCAGATCCACGAAATTGCCGGCGGTGAGCGGCGCGGCACTGCCATCCAGGCTCAGCTCCACCTTTCCCTTGCTGGTGTTGAGCTCAATCAGAGCGGTGCCCTTGAGGCAGGGAACTCCGGAGCTGCCACAGCCATAGGCCGAGCTGGAGCTGGGAGCGGCGCAGGCCACCGGCCCCAGGGGGCTGAGCAGCAGCAGCAGGGCGAGAACGAAGGAGCGCATCGACGCCATCACACGCCCTCCAGGGGAACACCCAGGAAGCGAGCCAGCTCGGCACCACCGCGCTCGAGATCGGCCAGCGGCATCGGTTCGCCCACTCGGGTGAGGGGCAGATCACGGCGCCCCTGCACGCGCAGGGCCAGACGGCGGCGGGGGTTGAGCCCATCGCGCACATCCACCTTCACCGCCTGGATGTCTTTGAGGGGGGTGGTGACGCTGATCAGCTGGCGGAAGCCGCGGCGGGTCACGGTGAGAGTGCCGGAGGCCTTATCAAAACTGTTGGCCCCTGCGCCCACATCAATGGCAATCACAGCCCAGAGATAGGTGGAAAGCAGCGCCGCCGCGATGCCATAGAGGCCCATCACCAGGCCCTGGGGCACCCAGCTGAGGGCGGCGGGGTGGCCGATCGGTAACAGATCAGTGCCCAGGTAGCTCGAAGCGCTGGTGAGCAGGAAGCCCAGGCCGCCGGTGGTGACCACCGCTGCCACCAACACATTCGAGAGCCGGCGGGAGCCCAGCACGGCCTGCTCCAGCAGCTCGGAGGAGGAGGCAGCCGTTGCTGCAGAAGCCGAGGCCATAGGGGGGCGACTACCAGGGGGCTGCCATCTTGGCGTGCCCAGGAACCGCCTGAGCACAAATACCCAAATCGCAATGGTGACGGGCCGTGTCAGCCCGTCAAAACCCGCCTCGCGGTGCCGATCAACGTTGTTACCATCGCCCGGTAACCCACAGCCCGCGGTTTTTCCCACCCATGACGATCGCTGTAGGGCGCGCGCCGCAGCGGGGATGGTTTGACGTCCTCGATGACTGGCTCAAGCGCGACCGCTTCGTTTTTGTTGGGTGGTCGGGTCTGC
>Ga0194118_10003188_pt1 | contig 19479 bp, 26 predicted proteins | sample TA2MahsurfametaG_2_FD_148662 | JGI IMG/M metagenome (GOLD analysis project Ga0194118, IMG submission 148662) | Freshwater microbial communities from Lake Tanganyika, Tanzania - TA2015013 Mahale N5 surface | ecosystem: Environmental > Aquatic > Freshwater > Lake | place: Tanzania: Lake...
TTATTTGAGTTACATTGTTTTTCATTCCACATTGTAACAGCAGCATATTCAGATTGATACTGACGATCTGCTAGTGCTTCTGCTTCCTGAAAAATGTTGAATCTAAGTTCGTAAGGTGTCATAATTTTACTCCTTGTGTGTTTGTGTGTAAACGGAGACGGATGTGTTCTTCACGATGGCAGTTAGCACAAAGCATAGAGCACTTATCCAATTCTCTCTTTATCTTTCCCCAACTCCAAAGGCGTATCTTATTCCAAGATGCTTCCTTTTTTGTTGGGTCAAGATGATGGAATTCTAGCACATCAGGATACTTATTGTATCCACAGTGTTCACATTTTCCACCTTTATATTCAACAGCATCAAGTTTTCGTTGTTGCCATCTCTGAATACAATACTGATTAAAAGCGGATTTCTCCTCTTCGGTCATCAGTTTATATGGTTTACTCATTAGATTAGAAATAAGTATTCTAATCTATTTATAGACCAAGGCAGGCAAGGAGGGACTCGAACCCCCAATCGACATCTTAGAAGGATGCTGCATTATCCATTATGCTACTTGCCCTTACAAGACAATCATATCAAATCTGATTTTGATTGTCAATGGGAAATCCTGGACTCGAACCAGGCACCTCACGATTATCAGTCGTGCGCTCTAACCAACTGAGCTAATCTCCCAAGCGGAGGATGTTGGATTCGAACCAACGGAGGTGTTACCCTCACGGTTTAGCAAACCGCTGCATTAACCGCTCTGCCAATCCTCCTTGGGAGACTGTATTGTATCAGTCCTCAGAGCAGGTGTCAACCAACCTTTGCTTCTTTACGGGCAGTTTTCTCTTCGGTGATTTCAGTTCTACGAGTCTTAACCAGTTTAGCAATCTCTTGAAGTGCCTTACGAGCACGGGTGCCTGCTGCATTGTTCCCAACAGCAAACTTTTCGTCTTCTACTTTCCACGCTTCAACAGCAGTCAGAAGTTCTTGTGATACGGACATAATCATCTCCATAAAGTGTATTGTTTATATATCATTTTTTTGGACAATCGTCAACCCAAGGAGCACAAATTCTCATTTCTCCACCCAGCAGTCTCTGTGCCTCACTGCCGTCTGGTGCTTTCTCAACATACTTTGGTTTATCCACTCCAGATTCTTTTAATCCAGATTGTCTAATATAGTTGTCGATTGCTTTGTCCACGTCTCTTGTAATTCTTCTATTCAGTTTTTCAGGATCTTTAAGTATAAACTCATTAATAATAGTTTGTGGGAAATACCTTCTCTGAATTTCATCCAATAAGTCCCAAAGTCCATCTTGTGATGCTCCTGTACATTGTGAGAGTGCTGCAATAATAGAAGACAATACGATTCCTATAATTGCATATTGCTTTATATCAGGTTTCTTCTTTCCAAAGTTAAACATTATCAAATTTTATTTTATCTTTTGTTTTAGATTTTGGTTTTGGTTTGGGATTTGATTGAGATGTTGTAGATGTTGTAGATGATTCCTCATCACCAGGATCTCCATAATCTCTAGCAATTTGAGCAATTCTTGCTGCGTAAGTAGGATCAGTGGCATAAACACCGTGACTTATTTGATCGCTTCCAGGAATTCTAGATCCTGGTGGAAGTTGCAGGTTTCTTGCTGCTGTTTCCAAATCTTGTGCATCACCGTACTTATAAGACCATCGTTTTACTCTATTTCTTGTTGCTTCCTCCTCACTATCAAAATCTTGGAATCTTGCTGATGTGTCATATCTACCACCTGCACCAACTTCTTGTGTTGCCTTTACTGTTCCTTTTTGGCCAGCGGATGCTTTTTGACCGAATGGATTATTTCTTCCGCTTAATGCCGTTCCAAAACCACTCTCTAGTCCAGCTTGAGCAGCAGTCAATCCTGGAAAACGATCACCTGCTGCTTTTGCTTGTCTGTAAATTCTATTATAGAATGCCCTATCACTTTCGGCGGTCCTTGTTTCTGCTATAAATTGCTTAAAACTTTTCATTGGATTAAAAAAAGGAGGAAATCTGCAGCTCTCCTCCTTATTTATATTATTCTATTCTATTCTATTGTATCAAACTTCTACCGTGATCAGTTTGGAAGCATAATCATGAGCATACGAAGTGCGAGCACCATGAATGCCCCAACCAATCCAACTATACGCATAGTCCATGTAGCGGTTAATTGATTTGCCAGGAGTTTTCATCTTCTCCTCAATATCCAACCACTGAACCTCATTTGTTAGATAACGAAGTTGCGTGTCAAGGGATGATGGTGAACCACCATACCTCTTAGCAAAATCACCCAATCCATAATAACGATTGGCAGATGTCCATTGGATCAGTCCGTAGCCGCCGTAGCAACTACCGTAACTGATCCTACTACCACCTTCGCAAATATTAGGCACGAAAGTAGATTCTTGCCTAATGTTGCCCATGATGGTAGCAAGGGCGTTTCTGTCTTTTATACCACGATCCTGGAAATATGCCAGGGTAGCATTCTCATGTTCATTACACCCTTTACAAATTAGCCTTTTCTCTTTTGGCTTTTCAGGCGGAGCAACCTCCTTGGTCGCTGTCGGTGTTTCGAACTCCTTAATAATTGAAAAGGGCACTGGAGGTGCCGTCAGAGGAGGAAACAGGGGCAGTGTTGCCACATTGGTTGTAACCGATGCCAGAAGAGGCAGGGCTACAGTAAAGAATTGTTGCATTAAAATCGATTGAACTCTACATCCGAATAGAAGGGGGGTACACCCAACTTCTCAGCGGGCACCTTCCTCGGCTCTAATAACATCTCAAAGACTCATTCTAAAAATTGGATGTTTCAATATTTAGATGTCATCAAATTTGATGAACTCACATCCTATCAGGCTTCCTGGAGTGTGTCAAGAGTTTTGAAAAGATCAATAAAGAATTCTGCATCCACTACTACCAGAGGTTTCTTATGATTCTTTTTCATGACAACAATGGGTTCATAGTTTCCACAGTTTGCTTTCGCTTGTTCATACGCTTCCCAGACATTGAGTTTCTCTACGTTTTTACACTCAATACTCATGGGGAACTTAGATCTTGCAGATCGAGCCATAATCAGATCTTCTCCACCAGCACCCATAGATCTGGATTCAATATCTTCAGGATGAATCTCTAGTCTTTCAATGAGTTGATCTCTCACCCACTTCTGTAGATTCCTTCCTTTCGCTTTTGCACTCTGCGTTTTCATTCTTTATGCCTTTCAATCTTTTCCAATCCTGATGCATTGCATTCAATGCCCATGACTGACTCAAACTCTTGGGGCCATGTTCCAAAAGTTCTTGTTGATATTTATTGACTTTCTTAAGTGAAAGGTATTCAGTCTTCCAATTATCCATAATGATAAGCAGGTTTGTTGGTTTTCTTGGGTAGTTTACCACTTCTCACACGGGTGCCAGAAGTCTCGCCGTATCCCTCAGGGTGTTTTCCTGGTTGGGATCCACCGATTGAATCAGACTTCATCTTACTACCTTTCTCCGTATAATGCAACCTGGCTTGCTTTTCTTTGTCTTTTGTGATAACGGATTCCTGCCCGTGCTTTCGCCCCAATCGACGCATCACTTTACCAAATCTTCTTTTTGACATCTTCTCTGGTTTTGATGTCTGATAAGAAACTTCTCTTCCTGTTCCTTCTCCAGATGAATACTTATATTCACCTACTCCTTTCTTATAACCAATGCCATGTTTCTTTAATCCCTTCTCCAAAGATTTTCTTGATTCACGATTCTTCTTTTCATCAGTTCCTCTGTCAGCTGAAATATGCCCAGTAACTTGAGTTTTTGATTTCTGCATCATTCTTGCAGTTGGATTACCTTCTGCAATCAATAAAAAATCTACAAATGAAAGTCTTCCTTCTCTGATTTTAGCCATTTGAACTCCCGTCTTTGGATTACGTTCTCCCATACCTAACTTCTGATAAATCCTGCCTCTTTGTTCTGCACCTTCCTCATCACTTCTCTTTCTTTTCTTTCCTGAAGAACTAATGGCAGTGGGTGTATTCGTTGCAATACCCTTTCTTGACTTGACTTCATCTGCAACGTTCTTCAACCCCCTTACAAACGCTCTGGCACGTTGCCCAGGATCTTTAATTTTTGACTTGGGGGATCCTACAGTAATGTCATGCACCTCGGTATCCTTCTTTGCACCAGTCTGATGTAATTGTTTTCTCAAAGCTCCAACATTTGTTTTCTCACCTTCTTTATGTTTCTGTTTTGCAGTATGAGCAGCATAGTCTCTTGGAGTCTTATGACTTCTCACCCATACAGGAACATCATCACCACTCTTGGTTACTTTTGGTTCTTCTACTGGGCCTCTCTTGCGAAACCCGGCTCTTGCAACATCCTTTCTTGCTTTACCTTCAGAACCAGGAATATTCATTGTTCCTGATTTCTTTTTGGTTGCAATTTGTTTTAAGATTCTTTCTACAAGAGTCATTGATCCCTTTAAAGCGCTTTAAGTATTTATAGCTTATAGAATCCTTATGAACCCTGGCAGAGTTATTCTACAGACAAAAGAAAAGGGAGGCAAGCCTCCCTTTATATTATCCTTATAAAAAAAGGGAGATCAACTCCCTCAGTATATATTACAAACGACTCAATAACTCTCTACATACCCTTTTACAACTTTGTTGATCTTCGTCGCACTCGACTAAACAATCAAAGTAATCATTCATAAGTTCGTGTTGATCTGTAAATTCATCAATTGTTCTCTCCAAATTTTTCCAAGCGGCTAGTTGATTGTAAGAAATTATGTTATGCATAATAACCTCCTAATAAAAAAATACATAATGAAGAGTTTTTAAATCATCTTTTTAACCCATAGACATACTATCTATAATACTTTGTGTTTATTCACTAACATTTGTATCTTTTACATATAAGTATAAAAAACAATATTTAACTTAATACTTATACAACCATTGGATATAGGTTGAAAGTAAGAATGTTCCTAGAGCTGCTGAAGCAGTTAGAAATACAATAGTTTGTATCATTTCTTTTCCTCCCAGTTCCAGTTGTTACAAGGACGGTAAAGAACCCCACGATATTTGTTTGGTGGATGAGATGGAGCATGTGTTTGTGAATACCACTTACGATATTCTAGTTTCGGAGTGTGAGTATTATACTTCACACCACGATAGGTTGCTGTCATCCCTTCTTCCCCTCTTTTACAAATTTAACCCCACGGTAGGTCTCATTGTATTGTTGAGGTTGTTGTTGCATTTGCTGTTGATAAGCGATACGCTTTTCGGTATCGTATTCAACGCCACGGTATACTACTTTCGACATTAGGTTTCTCCTTAGATTTTGAGGTTAAAGAGCGTTCCTTCAGTCGGCTTTTGCGTCTATGGTAAAGTCGTACATGTACGACTTCATAAACTTACATGTCTTTGGCGAGTGTTCTATATAAATTTGAACGAGCTCTTCCTTTACATTGTTCGGCACTTTTGAGGCGCGAACATTGTTAATAAGCTTTTGAGCTTCAACGCAAGTCCAGAGAATGATTTCCATAGATGAACGATCCGTTCCGAGTCGGCTTACTTCCGTCTGTTTCCAGATGAACGTGAGATCATTATAGATCTTATATGATATATAGTCAAGGAATTTTGTAACATCTGTTACAGTTTAATCTCTTTGTCTCCAATCGTCTGGTTTGTTTCTACCTTCAGTCCACCAGTCAACCATATCATCTACATCATTAAAACTACGTTTACCGAAACGATCAAGTCCAGTGCCGCCAATATCAAGTTGATTCAAAAAATCATCCATATCTCCCTCCTGCATCTCAGGATTGGAAGCTTTTCTTCTTGCCTGGCGCAGTAGGGTTGCAGCAGATCTATTTACTTTGGCTAATTTTTCTGCCCATATCATCTCACTCAACTCTACATTACTACCTTCAACAATCCTTTCACAAATTGCCTCCAAACGGAGGCGATAGTGCGTTGACAACATAAGTGTAGTTCTTAGATACTATATTTAGAGTTTGAAACCTGCGAAGGTATCCTTAGTAACATCCTGTTTAATACCACCAACAATATAAGACTCCACCTCAGTCTCCTGTGGCGCTACCTGCATCCCCTTAGAAGAGATCCAATGCTCCGTCCATGGTAATGGATTGTTCTTTGATGAAATGTCATACAGAGGTTTCATACCAATCGCCTTCATACGGCGGTTAGCAATCCACTCCACATACTGCATAAGAAGTTTATCATTCAATCCAATCATTGAACCATCCTTAAACAGATACTCTGCCCAAGTCTTTTCTTCATCTACAGTTCTCTTAAACATTTCATAAACATATCCCTCTTCTTCTGCAGCGATTTCCTCCATCTCTGGATCGTCTCCTTCTTTCCACTTATTGATAATGTTTTGTGTAAGAACAAGATGTTGGTTTTCATCTCTTGCGATGAGAGAGATAATTTTAGCGGATCCTTCCATAAGTTTAAGTTCGCCAAAAGCGAACGAACACGCGAACGAAACATAGAATCTAATCCCCTCCAGGATATTAACATTAGTGATTGCACGATAAAGTTTCCTCTTCAGTTCCTTTCTTTCATCTTTACCAAAAGGAACTCCCTCGTTTGCAAATTCCCAGGATCTTGAAGAGTCATAAAGGTGAGCATGATTGATAAAATCATCATAAGATTCTGTCACCGTTTTTGCTCTATTTAAAATTCTTTCGTCCCTCAGAATAGTATTAAATACTTCTCCTGGATTTGAGTAAACATTCTTAATGATGTATGTATATGAACGAGAGTGAATCATCTCCATAAACTCCCATACAGTCATTGCAGCTTCCAGTTCTGGAAGAGAACAATATGGAATGAATGCCATACCAGGGCCTCTACCCTGAACAGAATCCAACATGATCTGATACTTCAGATTTGAAGTAAAGATATGTTTCTGTTCAGGGCGTAATGTATGATAATCTGCACGATCCTTCTGCAAGGAAACTTCTTCAGGCCTCCAGAAGTATCCGAGTTGTTGAGTTGTGAGTTTATCAAAGACTGGATACTTATACTCGTCGTATCTTTGAACCCCGAGTGGATTTCCAAAAAACATTGGTTGTTTTTTAGTATCCACTTCCTTTGTATTGAAAACCGTCATTCCATTCATAATCTTCTTCTCTGATTCTACTCTAAATTTTACAGGATTCACAATCTTCCTCCTCTGAATTTAATACTTCTGAAACTAGACTTTCTAAACTCTTTTTTACATCATCAATGTTATCTGTTTTGATATCATATGTATTCTGATAATATGCTGTTTTCCAACCATAGCGATAACAGTTCAAAAAGTCTTGTGCCATCACTGACACAGGAACTTCATTATCGGCATAATTTTCTGGATTATAGCTCCAGTTTCCAGAAATTGCTTGATCAAAGAACTTCTGCATAACAGCAACAATATTAATATAACCATTGTTATCAGTCATATCCCAAAGAAGCGTGTAATTGTTCTTAAGGGTATTGTATTGTGGAACAATTTGTTTAAGAGGCCCTTTCTTTGATTTCTTAACGGACAGATAATCTCTAGGTGGTTCGATTCCATTGGTTGCATTTGACACAACGGAACTGCTCTCTGAAGGCATTTGTGCGGACAGTGTTGAGTTCCTAAGCCCATGTTCCAGGATAGATGATCTAAGAGATTCCCAATCATATTTTAATTCGTTTGGAACAATTTCATCTACATCTTTCTTATATGTATCAATCGGAAGAATACCATCAGAATATTTGGTGCGATCAAAGTATCCACATTTACCTTTTTCTTTAGCAAGTTGAGTCGAAGATTTCAATAGATAATACTGGAATGATTCAGTAAGATCATGAACTAATTTCCATGCTAAAGGATTACCATAGTGTTCACCATGTCTAGCAAGATAGTGTGCAAGCCCAATGTAACCAATGCCCAGTGATCTACGATTCTTTGTAGATAGTTCTGCAGCCTTGACAGGATATCCTTGATAATCAATCAGTTCATCTAGGGCACGAACAGAAAGATCACAGAGTTCTTCAAGATCATCAAGATGTTTAAGTTTACCGATATTGATTGCCGACAAAATACACAATGCAATCTCACCATTTTCTGCATCGATATGTTCAAATGGTTTAGTTGGTAGAGTAATTTCCTGACAAAGATTACTCATCTCCACCTTATCCTTGAAGGATGAGTGAGAATTGCAGTGATCAATGTTCATGATATAAATTCTACCAGTCTCAGCTCTTTCCTTTAAGAGTGAAAGAAGAAGTTCTTGAGCTCCGATAGTTTTTCTTGGAATAGATGTATCTCGTTCATAAGATACATATAACTCGTCAAATGAATCAGTGCCAAAAGCATCATACAAACCAGGAACATCGTGTGGGGAGAAGAGGGAGATCTCTCCATTTTGGATAAATCGTTCATAGAAGAGTTTGCTAATTTGGATGGAATAGTCTAACTTACGAACTCTGTTATCCTCGGTTCCTTTGTTATTTTTTAATACAATAATATCTTCTATCTCCTGATGCCAGATAGGAAAGTGAACCGTAGCTGATCCACCTCTGATGCCATTTTGAGTGCAGCATCTGACAGTTGCCTCAAATTTTTTGAGGAATGGTACAATGCCAGTGTGGGCAACCTCTCCACCTCGAATTTTACTGTTGATACCACGGATTCTACCTGCGTTGATACCAATCCCCGCCCTCTGAGCAACATACCTACCAATAGCCATGTCGCTGCTAAAGATACTGTCGAGGGTGTCATCAACATCAACAAGAACACAGCTTGCAAATTGTCGGAGAGGTGTTCTAACTCCTGCCATGATGGGAGTTGGAATGTTGATTTTGTGTTTGCTGATTGCGTCATAGTATTTCTTGACATAATTCAATCTTGTCTCCTTAGGGTACTCAGCAAAGATAACCATGGCAATCAACATATACATGAACTGTGGTGTCTCAAACACCTTACCAGTGCTACGATCCTGAACAAGATATTTATCTACAACCTGTCTCAACCCAGCGTATGTGAACAAGAAGTCACGATCATGATCAATGTAATTGTTTAGATCTTCAAACTCAAAAAAGTTATACTTCTTGATGATGTCTGAATCATAGATGCCTTTATCAATCCCATCAAAGACTTGTTGGGAAAGTTTGGGAAGATCCATCATCTTGCCAGAGTAAATCTGTTTGCGAACTGAGAACAACAACAGTCTAGCAGCAACAAATTGGTAGTTTGGATTATCCAAACTGATCAGATCACTTGCACTACGAATCAAAATTTCTTGAATCTCAGCAGTGGTGATTCCATCATAAAACTGAATACCAGATTGCATCTCAACTTGGGAAGCTGAGACACCAGACAAACCATCACACGCCATGTCTACCATGATATGCATTTTGTCTAGGTTCAGAGACTCAATTGTTCCGTTTCTTTTCTTGACTTTAATGCCGTTGCTCATACCTTCTTCCACTCTGTAAACTTGATTTTTGCTTGTATTCCCTGAAAAATATTCTGTTCGATTATGTCTTGGGGAATGTATCCAGATAGAATCATATCATTAATATCCTTTTCTTTTACTGTCGAAGGCCAGATGACAACTTTTTGTCCCATTTCGATAACACGGGATATTCTTGATACAATTTGTTGATTGCGTGGTTCGTTATCGTATATCCAAGTAGGATTGTCAATCCCCCACTCACTAAGATCAACATCAGCTCCACACATAGCAATCGAGTTGCGTATGAAGAGGGAATCGAAAGGGCCTTCAGTAACATAGATTGTTTCATTTTTGTTTATACGATCAAGTCCAAATAGTTTAGGATATTCCCTATCCAAGATGGTGGTGATATAACGAAGTTTTGCATTCTGATGAATAGATCTTGCTTGATATCCAAATACATTTCCATCTTCCGAAATTAGTGGGAGTATAATTCGTGATTCTTTAAATGTATTATCATTGTTTGCCCAGAGATTGTAATCTTCTACGAAATAAAACCTTGAGAAAAATCTCTCAGGTATTTGTCTTTTGCTAAGATACTCTCTCGCTGGATGTGTAGTATTTAGTTCTGAGATCTTACTGAGCCCTTTGAATTGTTCTAACTCTGTGACTTTTTTAAATACTGGTTTTGATGTCTTGAATTCTGGAATTGGAGACACAGTTCCTTTTCCAGTTAACCCCTCTTTATATCTTTCCAGAACATATTCTTTATACAAGGGTTCATCAAGATCCTTCAGGAAATAAGTAAACGATCTCGTGACACCACAGTTGTGGCATTTAAAGTTATAATCACTTTTTGATTTGTATAGATACCCTCTTGCTTTATTCTTGTGTTTCTGAGAATCTCCACAATAGGGGCACCTGAAGTTATATAAACCTTCTTTCTTTCTGACAAACTTCTCTAACCGAGATGAAATCATCCCAATATATTTGGAGTCAATATAGATCATGAAGAAGATTATTTGGTTCTTTCTATGTTACCACTGTTTTGGGGTGATGTCAAGAAAGGAATTACCTTTGGAATAATCCCACCTACAAATACAACAAAAGCAATAACTGCACCAACTTGCCATCTAAACTTATAAAGATTGTTTATCTTACCTTCAATATCATCAACCTTTTTGCAAATATCTTCATCAAACTTTGCTTGCACACTGATTCGTTCATCGTGAACGGCGAGCATTTTGCAAATATTTTGATTTGTTTCACTCAATGTCTGAATAGCAGTATCAACCTTATCAATAATCTGTTCGTGTGACTTGAATCGTTCTTGTAGCACGGCGATTTGAATTTTTGAGTCGTTACTAAACATTTTAGGACTTCCTTTTCTTTTTTCTATTTCTCCTTACAAGATCCTTGAAAAAAATATTCCATCCCTTTGTATTTTTTTTTCTTAAATCAACTGGTGGATCATCACCTGCTTCTTTTGTTCCAGCAATCTGACCCGCACCCAAATTCATAGTGGGTGCTCCTTCTTCCTTCAATACACGAATTATTTCAATGATGTATCCCAATTTATTCATTGAAGTTGATTGAGTTGTTCTAAACAATATTTATCGCAAGAAATTTTTTGAAGATCTGTTTGGGGATAATCAGGCACTCTATTTAAAAACACTAAGAAACTTTTTAAAATTGGCCACAACTCATCCTCCAATTTTAAAAATAAAAGGGGAATCGTTGCATCATTAAACACATTAAACAAGACAATCATATGATTTATGATCAAATGAATTTGTAAATCCCCAGTCTTCTTATATCTCTTCATCAGTCTCTTCACATACTTAAACTTTTTCATATCATTGAAAAAGTTTTCTTGAGTTGTAGACTGAGGATTATCGTAATGTTTTATAGCGAATAGTAAATAATTATCTTCATTCAACTCATCAAATCTCATATCATATTATCAACTATTTGGGAACTTAGCGTTATCATCAGCATCACCAGTAATCATGCTTCCCGCAACTAAAACTTCAGACTTAACTCTGAGATTTCCGTGAGTATCAATATAAGTAGTAACACCAACCCAACCAGCGTGTGCGACACCAAAGGCACCTGATTTACCACCAACAGTTGTTGTACGAGCAATACCAGTTTCTGTTGTATCTACACCAAACACTGCTGAAGTCATGTTTGACTTCACATCAGGAGCACCAAATGCTCCTCCAAGTGTTGAAATAGGCCTTTGTGTAACGAAATATGCAGTGCCTGCTGGAATGAGTCCAGTTGTTGGATTTGGAATCAAAAACTGGGTGCTTGCGATAGAAGCTACAGTATTACTTGTTACAGAAGAAATAACTGCGTGTCCAAAAGTCGCACCAGCTCCAACTACAAGCACATCACCTTCGGTGACTTCAAATCCAGATGTATTAAATGTAGTTCCAGTTCCAGTTACTACTTTGGTGCTAAGGTTAATAGCAACAGTTCCTGCTTTTCCAACTAAATCTTTATTGCCCCAGAGTGACATGAGTTTTACCTATTACAATAGTTCGTTATAATGATATTTATAAAAACAATATTATTCACCTTTTCGATGAAATTTGTTTAGCCCAGGCAGTAGTAATAGATTGATTTGGGCCTTTAGGCAAACCTGGAATTGGTAGTCTAAGTGTAAATCCTCGATTAGGGCCACTTTTTGGCATTCCAGGAGTTGCAACTATGGGTGGCGTCTTTTGTGTTTGGGGTGTTTGTTTTGGACTTGGAATTGGTTGAGTTTTTGGTTCAACCTTTCCACCCTTTTCAGTTCCTGGAACTATCACACTACCCTTATCTTTTGGTTTAGTTGGAACTTTTGGTTTTGTCTCGGGCTTGGTTGGTTTTCCTGGTTTTTTTGGCTTGGTTGGTTTTCCTGGTTTTTCTGGCTTGGTTGGTTTTCCTGGTTTTTCTGGCTTGGTTGGTTTTCCTGGTTCTGGTGCAGGAAGTTGTGGAACTCTTGGTAAATGGGGAGGTTTTACAGGAACTCTAAATCCCTTTAAACCACCAGTTTTTACAATTCTAGATATCGCTGGTAAAGCTCTTACTGCAGCTGCATATTCTCGAATATCAACTACTTCCCCACCAAGTTCTTCTGCAAGAAGATCCAAATCTTCTTTTCTCATCTTGAGAAGTTTTTGATTTTGGGTTCCCCTTTGAGGATCTTTTTGATTTTCACCAGATTTTTGATCTGGCATTACATCACAATATGGAGAAGCTGGAGAAACTTTTTCGGTTAAGGATTCAAAAAAAAAATTTTCTGGCATCTCAGAACGCCAATCCGAATATCCTTCTTTCCTAACTGACTTCTTTTTCTTCTTCTTAAACTTACCGCTTACTTCCCCAGGCTCATATCCCCTACCATCACCATCATCATCCCACCATCTCCTCACTTCAGCTTCCGTTTGAATTTCTTCAACGTTCTCAGACATTTCAATTCTTTCCACAGAAAGAACACTAGGAGTGCGTCTTAAAATATCTGCTCTCTGTCTTGTTGTTTTGACAGTATAAGTTCCTTTGTTCTTATCCTTAACTCTAAACTTGAATCTTTGTTGATTTGCTTCGTGAAGTTTTTCGACAGAAGATCTCATATCTTCAAAAGATTCGCTCCAGGGATTTGACATTTTGATCCAAAAAATACTTCTTTCTAGTATTTATTTATAATTAATTTAACTCTGAAACATCCGTTATCCAAGACTTAAACATAATCTTATCTTCAGTGACACAAATCAAATGATTTGTTCCTGCACGGATGACTCTACCAATCAAACCAGTGTGAAGGTTTTCAACTAGTTTACCAACAGAAAAGACTTTTTTTGCAATAAAGTTTTCACGAAGAGTGTATTGATCCAACTTAGGAGCAATTTCCCAAAGTTCAAAAGATTCTTTATTCGTCTTTTTCTTAGAAGTCTGTTTCATTGATTGTTGGATTTGTGAGAAGAGTTGTTTTGATTTCTTCTCATCCATCGACTTTGGCATTCCTTGCATGAAAGATTCAAAGTCATTTGAAGCAGCTGCAGCTCTTAACTTTGATGCTGACATACCAGATACATCATCAGCATCAGGATCTCTTTCTCCTGCAGAAATTACATTGATATTTTGGAAATCATAGAGTTTTCCATTGTAAGTATTTGTTAGTTTCTCAAACTCTGGAAGACGATCAGATCCTACAACAACATTCACTCCAGTATATCCTTGTTCATGAGCAGACTTCAGAACATCAAAGATTGACTTTGCATTTGCATCATTCTGAATATGTTCTGCATGATCTGGGAACATCTGTTTCATAAATCCAATTTTTGCATCAGGATCCAATGGATTCTTCTTTGGATCATGAGATCTGGATGGATAGATTACATAGTCACCATCCTTGGCTACATTAGCAACTTTCTTCAATAGTTTCTCATGCCCTGCAGTTGGAGGATTGAATCTGCCAAATGCAATTGTAAGAGTTCCTAAATCCTTTGGTTGTTCCTGTTCTGCAGCTTGACGTTCCTGTTCTGCGGCTGCAGACTGTTGTGCAAGTACATTCAGTTGCCCTTGAGGATCAATCTGTGGTTTGGCTTGTTGTTGAGGCCCTGTACCTTGGCCAAATATCTTGAGTTGCCCTTTAACTGTTTTTGCTATTAGTCTACCTTTCTTATCATACCAATCGCCATGTCCATCCCCCTGGAGCCCCATCTGTTTGGCTCTGGTTGATGCAGACGTTTCAGCTTCCGAAAGAAATTGTAAAAATCTTTTCATCCTTTATCCCAATTTTTTGCGGCGGTAAAATTAGCCCTACTAAACTCCAGACGATCTACAAGTTTTAGAGCTCTTCCAGATTTGATTGCGACAAATCCTTCAGGAGCAGTTACACGATAACCATCTTCTGTCTTAAGGAAAGTTCCAAAAGTATTTACAGATGATAATTTCTTAATCACAAAGTCTTTAGCCTTAAGTAGATTAAAGTATGAAGCAATTGTATAGTAAATAGAAGATCTATTTGTTTGGATAAATTTCAAACCATCTAGTTTAATCTTATTATATTTATCTTGTGTAGCTTTTGTCTTTTTAGATGCAATTTCTTTATCTACAAGTTGAGAAAAATATGCAGCAAAATTTGCAATTGTTTCATTTACAGTTCCAAACTTTGCACCAGAACGAATATAAGAGTTGAAGAACTGTTTAAATATTGCGTTCATTGAAAACTTATCTTGAGTATTTAAAACATTCAAAAATTTTGAAGCTTGTTTTAGAGATCCCTCTGCACTATTCACAAGAAGATTATATGTATTTTTTTCTTGTTTGGTAAAGTTTGCAGCACCACTTGCATTAGAAAACTCAGCAGATGCAACAAAGACATCACTATTACCAGGCACCTTTGCACCAAAACTAGCCACCATTGTTCCTAAAGATGAACCATTATAGGTTGTATGAAATACAATACCCATTTTAGCTTCGGTTACTCTTTTACCAAGATCAGAATTTTTAGGAACTGCATAAGTGATTGTATTGGGAGTAAAGTGATAGACTTCTTTACCATTAATTACACCAAGATACTTATCGTTAGTGAATAGAAGATCCCCCTGAACAACTCCACGAATACCCAAACGAGAAAGATATCGATAGGAAGTTTTAAGTTTCTCATTCAACCCTCCAACAGAATACAAAGAATCTACATCAGCTTCTGAATAACAAACTTTGGGATTAAGTTTATTGAAGACGGATTTAGTTCCAACAAAGAACTTACCATTCTCAGGATCAGTGCCACAAATTACAGCGGGAGCACCATCCCACTTGGTAGTGATTCTCATTCCAGAATCACCATCAGACAACATTTTACCAAGGGATCGAAGAAATGCAATGGCGTCACGCCCACCCTGAGTTCCGTTATTCAGGATGTCGTCTTCCAGGTGTTCGAGGTGGGTGTTTTTCATTTGAGTATTATATCACACCTCTAAACTTACTGCGAGAGAACACCTTGACACTTCCCGAAGTGACTCTGCTCTTGTAAGCAGCCAACACTCTCATACCTGGATAAGGATTTCTTCTAGTTCTATCTTTTCTTATAAACAAATAAACATCTTCACTTGAAGAAGAAACATCAGAAAGAGTTTTAAAAATTTTATTACACATAACCGTTAAAGATCCAGTAGATTCATCCCATCTAAATGTTGAGGCAGAAAAAGTTTGTTTTACAACTATCCCCTTTCCTAATAGATCAGATCCAAAAACAAAATCAGTTTTTTCAGATTGTGTAGCTGGAATTCCAATACCAGTAACATTATTACCAAAACTATAAATTCCAGATTGTTCTACTATTAACTTTATATCACCATTTTTTGATAAAAAATCTATAGCTGCTTTTGCTTTACTTCCCCATATTCTATCTGCTGATTCCCAATATTCTGCATTTGTTTTTTTAATTGAAATTGGAAATTCTCCAGAACTTGTAATTAAATTTACATCTGATTTTTTTCTTCCTGCAGTGTCCGCCCCAACAGATTGAGCTTTTTTTACATCATTAATTTCTATTTTTTTGCCAGATCCAATAAAAATTACTTTTATAGATCCCCAACCATCATCAATATGATTATTAATTTCATTCACTAATTTGTCTTCATTATCCAAACCGGCTGAACCTTTACCTTGTCTAGAAGCAGGTTTTGCAAGAATTATTTTATTTCCATTTAAAGTTACCACCCCAGTGCTAGATAACATACTTCCACTAGAAGTAGTATAGTTTGCAACATATTTAGCATTAAAGTCTTCTTTTAACTCTGAAGCTACTTTTTCTAGAACTGATGTTCTATCATCATTTGTCAAAATGGCTACTCTACTAGAACTTATTCTTTTTAAACTTGCAAATCCCATAGATCTTAATTTAGATTCTATATCTAGAATATTATCCATAAGAAAAAAACCCTTTTCTAATATTTAGAAAAGGGTGATTATCATTCTTCGGTTAAGATACTTTTTTCAAGTTTTTCATCCAGTTCTTTCATAAGTTCTCGAAGTCTTACGATTCTTTCTGGAGCAAAGTCTTGACTATAACCTTGTGTAGCGGTATCTAGAACTAAGAGAAGTTCAATAGCAGTTCTTGTTTTCAACTGCAGTTTGATTTCTTTTTTACTCATCGATCATCAGAAGCACGGTTTTCAGAAAAGTGAACATCAAAGTATCCTTCAGGATATCTCTTCATCAGTTTGTTTACGTTGCGAAGAACAACATCATCAAACTTGACATTCAGAGTAATACAAGCTTGTGCAACATACCAGAGAATATCACCAAGTTCAATTTGAAGATGTTCAATGTTATCTTCATTCCACGGTTTACCTTGGAAAACCATTTTCTTCACAATCTCCATAAACTCACCACCCTCAGCACTAATACCGACAGCAGCAGTCAGAAGACGTTGAATGTCGCAACCTTGAGATTGAAGCTCATTGATTCGTTGAGTAAATGCAACAGCATCTTTTGATTCTTTACTTGTTACAGTATCAACAAATTCAACATATCGAGAAAAGTCAACATGCGTAGTAATATCCATTAAAATTTAAATCCTTCAAACGACTTTTTAGGTTTATCAGAGTAATTATACTCCTCTTCTTGCCCACTGTCAATGATATCATACTGAGCAGACTGATCGACATCAAACAGTTTCATCTTTGCACGATCAATTCCAATCACAAATCTCTTATTCATGGTTGGATCATTATAGCGATTCTTCAGTTGTTTCACCATAATTTGCCCCAGATTTTCCAGTTCTTCAGAACTAATCAGAGCAAACATAAGATCAGCAGTAGCAGGCAAACCAAAGGATTCAGAAGTATCAGTAAGTTCAACATCAGAGTTACCATAACCAGAACGAGTAGTTTGAGTAGCACTGACGATGGGAACGTTGTATTCAACAGCCAATCCTCTAAGTTCTTCAGCAATTGCCTTAACATAAGTGTAAGAGTTTACTGCCGTTCCCTTGTATCTAGAAGATGCACAGATATTAAGATAGTCGATAAAAATAATATCTGGAAAAAAGGATTTCTTAAGCGATAACTCGTTAAGAAGAGACTTAAAGTGCCCAGCATGAGCAGAAGCAGTGGGATACTCTTTGATGAGAAGTTTACCTTGAGTCTTCTTAGATAACTTTTGAATCCGATTCTCATAATTATCTTCTGAGATATTAGGGAGATCTTGAACGTTTACATTCAATAAGTTTGCATCAATTCGTTCAGCAATTTTTTCTTCTGACATTTCGAGCGTAATATACAATACGTTCCTCCCCTGAAGCAAGACGGAGCTAGCCACATGGCACATAAACAATGATTTACCTACACCAGTATTATGAGAAGAAACTCCGTTTGTATAATATCTGTGATTTGAATGATTTACATTAATATCAACAATAGGTATTTGGTTTTCTGTTTTAAACATCCTACCAAGTTTATATCCATCTTTGGTTAAGAAGTGCATTATTTTATACTTATTAAAAATATGAGATGCCTTCATCCAACCAACAGAGGTTTCAAATAAATGATCTGCATTACATTTGATAGGTTCGAGTTCATCAACCTTTAAAACGTATTCATCATACATTCCCTTGTCAATAAAGAAATTTACAGAAACATATCCATCGGGAGAATCAACTTCTACCTCATATCCATTATCAAGTAATGTTTTGATTTCATCAATTGATGTTTCTTTTTCAATCCACATTTTGTATTAATAATCCGTAGCAAGGACGGGAGAGAAAATGTTTAGTCAAATCTATTCTAACCTATGTGAGAGCAATAAGTCAAGGAAAGATACATATACGAATCAATTGTCCCATAGCGTTTTCCTCTCTCATTATTCTTTTCCTGATTTTGGATACTTATTCTTGATTGCCTGAATTTGTTCTGACATTATCTACTTTTTAGTTATTTACGAACTCCGTGTGATTATCAACTAGCACGTGCTGTTATCGCTGCTGCTGCCTCTTCGTTTCTTTGTGCTGCTGTCTTAACTAGACCTTCTTCATAAGCCGCAAGAACCATATCAGGTTTGTTGGTTGCGGTGATGGGTTGGTTGTTATCTAACTTATGCTTTACATATAAGTCACAGATCTCATCAATCGCAATTCTTGCCCGATTATGTGCTGCGTTATCAATCCAGTCTTGTGGATCTGCTGCAGCATATTGAAGTGCTAGATCTTCTGCTTCAGTTAGAGTAACGGTGTAATCCATATTAAGTTCCTTTTTGAGTATTTATTATGATATTTTACAACCAGAAAATGATATGTAACCACTACCAAGAATTAATTCAACCTCATTGGATGCCCAATGGACATCAACTTGATCATTTGCTGCTAATGATACAATACAAGAAGCATTAATGATGGTATTATCGCCAATATCATCGCCAGCACTTTGTCTAATTTCAGCACGTTGACGAATATTTCCGTTTACACGTATATCCCACATACTATCAGTGTTTGCATTTGTATATGTTGATGCTTGAAAAAAGTAAACACCTGCGACTGGAGCTGTGTAAATAAAAGTTGATGTATTGTAAGAGTTTGTATTATCAAATCCACCATTTGCTGATGTTGAATTATATGGAAGTCTTTGTGCCGATGTAATATTAATAGTGCTTGATTCTCTAGTTGCTCTGAATGCTGGTTGATAAGGCATACTCACCCTACCACTTGAATCTATACGAAGTCTTTCTGTATTATTAGTATAAAATTCTATCTGCCCATCAGCAGAACTATACATTCCAGAATCATTATCTCCACCTTCACCACTAAAGGCATAACCATTATTATTTGCTCCATTTGCTCCTGGAGCACCTCCTCTTGCTCTCACACCACCATTTATTTGAAGAGAACATCCTGGATTTATGATTCCTATACCCAGATTACCAGCAATATAAGTACTAGTTTTAGTAATCATTAAAGCGGTTGTCCCCCAGTCCTGATTTCTATGACCATGATCATATTTGATTCTAAAATTATCATCATTTGCATATCCATAACCAACAGACCAAGTATTATTATTA
>Ga0194118_10003192_pt1 | contig 19455 bp, 11 predicted proteins | sample TA2MahsurfametaG_2_FD_148662 | JGI IMG/M metagenome (GOLD analysis project Ga0194118, IMG submission 148662) | Freshwater microbial communities from Lake Tanganyika, Tanzania - TA2015013 Mahale N5 surface | ecosystem: Environmental > Aquatic > Freshwater > Lake | place: Tanzania: Lake...
CCGTGTTCTTTACAAAACATTTCTGCTGCTTTCCACTTTTGCTGATTTACGGCATAGGTGACTGTTTCTTGTATGAATCGTTTTGTGCGTCTTGCTTGTGTAGGTTGTTGCGTTTGTTTGAATGGTTTCACTTCTAAAACAAGAGTGGTTTCTTTGTCTCCCTGTTTGACTTTTGCAATAAAATCTGGGAAATAACGATGAACACGATTATCAACAGGTGAGACATAAGGTATGTAAAGTTCTTCAGATGCCCACCAGATAACCCTCGGATTCTCATCCAAGTATTTCATTACTCGTAGTTCCCAAGAAGAACGATAGACGATGTTGTTCGCATCTCCGTTATATTTCTTTGGGTTCTTTGGCTTAAACCATCCCTTATATGACATAAATACTATCTAGTCAACAAGGAAGACCATGGCACTATTTTCACTCACAGATATACAATTTAATGTTCCTGGAACTAGAGCAGGAACATCTCAATTGACAGACCGACCCTTAGAATATGATTTAAACACCTTTCGATATCCAATTGATTTAGGATCGGTCGATAAAGGTCATTACATGGTCATTAATATTAACGAACAGACAAGCACTTCTTTCAAAGGAACAGAAGTTAAGGGCGTTTTACCAACAATTAAACAAAATCAACAAGTCGTTTCTTCTTTATTTGGTGCCTCTACTGTTCCTCAAAATGCATTAAACACTATTGATTTAGTAACCGAAATCATTAAATCTGGCGTAAGTCTGACAGGTTTAGGAAATGCAATAGTTAATGGAGGACAACAAAGCTCTAGAGGACAACAAAGCTCTAGCTCTCCTGGCGCCGGCCTCTTTGGAGAAGCACAGAGGCTGATAGGTAATTTCAGGCAGGGTTTGCAAAATGGCGTTCGAAGTGTTCGTAGAATTACAGATACAATTGCTCTTTATATGCCAGATACTTTAAATTTTGACTATAATCAAACCTATAGTGAATTGAGACCAGGTGAGCAATTGGAGGGCAAAATTCTTTCAGCTGGATCTGGAATAGCTGAAACATTAAAAGCCGGCGGATCTATAGAAACTGTAAAAGCAAATTTGGCAAAAACTTTATCGCCATTTGCCTTTAAAGCACTCACTTCTTCTTTTGGTGATGTAGGTAAAATACTTTTTACCGCAGGCACAGGTGGTGCTGTAAGTAATCCAATGCTAGAATTGATTTATGCTTCTCCTTCTTTTAGAGAATTTAGATTTGATTTTATTTTGTATCCACGCTCTCAAAGAGAAGCAGTAGAAGTAAATAATATTTTAAATCGTCTGAGATTTCATCAGGCACCAGAGTTAGTCAAAAATACAGGTGGCGCATTTTTATATCCGCCATCAGAATTCGATATTTCATTTTATTACAACGGTCAAATAAATCCAAATATTCCAAGAATTTCTACTTGTGTTTTAACAGGTATTCAAACAGATTATGCACCAAACGGATTTGCTGCATATGAAGTTCCTGGCCAAAACAAAGCTGGATTTGGCGGTACAGGTATGCCAGTTGCAATTCGTTTATCTCTGTCATTTAAAGAAACTGAGTACCTTGTCAAAGGAAGTCCAGTATTGAGTAATGTTGATAAACCGCAATATACAAATCAACAGTTAGATGCATTTAGAAGAGCCGGCCAAGCTGGTGAATTTGGTACGAGTTAAACATGGCACGATACTTTAATTACTTTCCAAAAACTTTTTATTCTACACAAGACATTGTTCGTGGTGTAGATACTGTTACAAATATCACGGCAAGATTTTCATTAGAGCAATCTTTCTTAGACAATACGACAATTTATTTGAAGTATGATGTGCAAGAAAGTGATACACCTGAAATCATTGCTAGTAAAATTTATGGTTCTTCAGAGAGACATTGGATTGTTTTGGCAGCCAATCAAATTATTGACCCACAATGGGAATGGCCATTAGAATACAGAACACTCATTACCTACATTACAGAAAAATACTCCGCCAATGCAGTAAGTCCTCAAACTGGTTTAGAGTGGGCACAATCAAACATTTATGCTTATTATGAAGTTCAAACAAGAACAACCATTTCGACCGGAGCATCAATTGAAAAGAAAATTGAAATAGATGCAAATACATATGCAAATGTTGTTGCAAGTACCGTAACTAAAACTCTTGCTGATGGTGCACAAATTTCGATTGCAACAACAAAAGAAACAAAAACATACTATGACTATGAAGTTGAAGAAAATGAAAACAAAAGAAGTATTAAAATAATTAAACCAGAGTTTGCATTTTCTTTAGAGGAAGAATTGAAACGAGTATTTTTATAATGACAATTGAACTTAATCAATCTACACAATTTAAAGTAAAGAGATTAGAGATTGTTACTAAATTTGGTAACATAAATCTTTCCAATGCCTTTCAAGAAATAAACATTTATGATAGTATGTTTATGCCATGTATTCGTGGAGAAGTGTTGATACAAGATTCGGTTGGTATTTTAAATCGTCTATTGTTAGATGGCAGTGAATTCATACGAATTGCTATTTCAAAATCAGATGAGAGTAGTGACACGCTCTTTGAAAGAACTTTTAAGATTTATAAAGTATCAAATCGAAAAAATGTAAGTCAAAACTCTGAAATTTACTTGTTGCATTTTATATCAGAAGAAATGATATACTCAATGCAACAGAAGATTCGCCAATCATTTACTGGTCAAACTTACACAGGAATGGCAGTAATTATTTTAGTAAATTACTTAAAAGTTACTGGCGATAAAATTGGATTTATTGATGCAACACAAGGCCTACATACGCATGTAATACCAAATCTGAGTCCTTTTGATGCCTTAAATTGGATTGTTAAAAAAGCATTAAACGAGGAAAACTTACCTAACTTTTTGTTCTTTGAAAACAAAAAAGGTTACTGTTTCGTTTCTTTGTCCTCTCTCATTAAAGAACCAACAATCTTTGACATAAACTTTAATCCAAAAAACATTAACGACATTGAAGATTCTTCTTTCTTGGGTGCTAGTGACATGAAAGTTGTTTCACAATTTGACTTTCTGCAAAGCATCGAGGGTGGTGTTTATGCCGGTAAGTTTATTGGAATTGACCCCATTACAAGGCAAGTTCGTGTAAATCGAATTGACTATCAGAAGACTTACAATAGAACCAAATATCATCTAAACAAATATCCAAACTTTTCTGGTTCAAAAAACAGAGAAGGATTAGATGCAGCTCAAATGTTTGATTCGAAAGTATCTTTGTATCCATTTGCAACAACAAGAGGAACGACACCGTATATTCAGACAAACAGTAATCAAGAAGGAACAATTATTGACAAGACACATTTTTATGTCTTTCAACGAATGCCTATCTTGACCAATTTACTTCAAACAACAATACATTTGACTATGCCAGGTAACTTTGGTTTAAGTTCTGGTTATACTGTAAACTTAAATGTACCAACAAGAACAACGAAAGTTGATGACGGAAGTAATTTTGATGACAGTTTAAGTGGCAAGTATATTATTACAGCAACACATCATGTTATTCGTCCAGATAAACACGAAACTGTTATAGAAGTTGCAACAGACTCAACCAATAAACCATTCGTTATAAATCAAACTACATATATGCAGGAGGCCTTGGCGGAATGATGAATACTAATTTTGCAGGAAAGAACGGTTTTATATGGTGGGTTGGCATTGTTGAGAACCGTGTTGACCCATTGGGTATTGGAAGATGCCAAGTGAGAATTTTTGGATGGCACGAAGAGCATTGTCAAAAACTTCCCACCGAAAGTTTGCCTTGGGCGCAACCTGTGATTCCCGTTAATGCCCCAAACACTTTTGCTTCACCCAGAGTTGGTGATTGGGTTCTTGGATTTTTTATGGATGGTGAACAAGCTCAAATGCCTGTCATGTTGGGTATTTTACCTGGTCTAAAACCAGCAAAAACAAATCAACCATATGAAACTGATGAAGAAGAACCAGCTCCTTTTAAATACAGTCCTTTTCAGGTAGGCGCATAAATGTCAATACAGTATGATAAATTTTATGGAGTAGTAGGACCAAATCCTAACTTTCCTATTCCTAATCCAGCAAATACAGTAAAAGATGCAAATGGTTGCGTCTTAGAGGTACAACCGCCAAAAGTTGTGTCAGCAGGAAATGCTCCAGTTGTTGGAGGTCCTTCAAATGTTCCTCAAACTGCTTTAGGTGATATACGAAATACAAACATTATGATTACGAATCAAAATCGTGAGCATGTTTGTGATTTTGTTTTGGAAATGCAAAAGAATATTTACTTAAAGAAATTTTTAAAAGCAGTTGCTCAAAAGATTCGTGAAGGTATAAGGTCTATAATTAGACTTTTAGGTCTGTCGGATCGTTCAGGTATTTTAACTGAAATCATTAATGAACTTAAAGCTTTTGCAAGAGACCTTAGAGAAATACAAAAATTTTTAAGAGATGTTAATGATTTTCTAAGATATGTTTTGGCATATATTACAAAAATTCGAGCAATCATACAATGGATTTTAGGATTACCAGCTCGTCTTGCTCAATTAGTTCGGGATTGTTTGTTGAGATTTTTAAAACTTCTTGCTAACATTTTTACTGATTTTTTAGTAGAACTAGGACCATTAGATGGCGAAGGTTCGGGACAATTTTCAGAGTTAATTTCTGCCTCTAGAGAAGTTATTGAAGAAACAGCAGCAACACTCAGAGAAGCAGGAACAACTCTTGCTTTAGGTGCAGCAATACCAGCTTCTTTAACTGTTGGTCTTTTAATTCCTGTATCACAAGAAGAATTAGATGCTGCAAATAATACCATTAGAACTTATGAATCAAACAATCCAAATCCAACACCAGCACAAATCACAAGTGCCGGAACAAATTTGCAACAAATAGAAGGAATGCCTGCAGCAAACAATGTAAATACAACGATTGAACAAAATAGTTTTAAAACCGTGTGAGTATAAAATGGCAATTGAAAATCCTTATGTAGATCCAGTAGATAGAGCAAAGTTTGAAAGTTTGTCTCCAGAAGACCAAGCTTTCTATTCAGCTGAAGGTGGAGCACCTGACTTAGATGATCCATATATTGCAGCAAGGGCACCAAATGGTGGTATTCCTGCAGCAGAACTAGAATCAAATCCAGATGCATTTGATTTAAATGCTTGGCCAGGGCCATCACCTCTAGGTGTTGACAATGGTTTTACAGAGCCAGAATCTCCAGCAAACACAACAAAACAACCACTTTATCCATATAACAATGTAACTCAGACAGAAAGTGGTCACGCTTTGGAAATGGATGATACACCAACCCGTGAACGAATTCGAATGCAACATGGTAAGTCATTGACATTCTTTGAAATGCATCCAAATGGTGACCATGTTCACAAAGTTTTTGGTGATGACTATGAAATTGTTATTAAAAATAAAAATGTTTTAATTAAAGGTAATCTTAATGTCACCATCAATGGTGATTGTAATATGAATGTTTTGGGTGACTACAATTTGCAAGTTAAAAAAGATTATAATTTACAAGTTGGTGGTAGATATAATGTGCGAGCAAAAGGTGACATTGATATCTCTGGTGATGACGATGTAAGAATTAGTGCAAATGAAAAGTTTGTAGGACAATTATTTTTAAATGCAGCTGATAGTTTAGTTCTTGGATCTGATTTAGTTGTCAAAGGTTCAATACACGCTGATGTTATTACCGCAGAGTCAAGATTGGCTACGGGACAATTAGGTGGAGTAACTGCTGGTTCTGCTGGTTTTGTTTCTGTGCTTGGTGGATTATCTTTAGGAATTCCTATTGCTGTGCCTGGCTCAGTTTATGCGATTGGATCAGGATACTTTGGAGTTTCAACATTTACCCCATTTGCTTCTTCATTATATAATAGTTCTGTTATTAGTAGTTCGATTTGGAGTTATGATATTATCAATTTCATTCAAAGAGAATTATACGCAATGCTGCATATTCATGGCACAAAAGTTGGACCTACAACACCTGCAATTGAACCATACGCAATAGAATTTCAAGGAATATAAAAATATTATGACAAGCATCTATCAAAGGTTAGGTTTTAATTTTACACCATCAAACACGGCCATATTAGAAATATCGGCTGATGCAAAAGCGCAATTGAATTCTATGCCAAGATTGATGAAGGATTGGCAAATAACTGATATTGCAAATAGTGACACTGGAGGTTATTTTAAGAATCCAGTTGCAAATTCATGTTCTTCATTGAATGTCAATACATCTTTAATTTTTGCAGCTGCCAACAACGATCCCGCTAACACATGGACCAATTCAGCTGAAGCTACAACTTTAGCAAACACCGCAAATAATTTTCTTATTGAATTATCTTCATTTGTATCTCATACCAATAACTTATCTGGCGTAAACAGCATGACAAATGGCGGCGATGCTGTGAATGATTTTCCTTATTATGAAACTGCTACTGGCTTTGGAAGAATTATGATTTTTATTACCCATGAGTCAGACGGCGTTCTAAATAGTTCACCAACAATTGGAAGTATGTCAAGTATATTCATTGATACGGAATTACAGGCAAATAGTCAGATAATTTCTAACGACCTTCAAACAATTAACAATTCTTTCGTTGCGGGAATTTATACACTATCTGGATCAGCAATCAACACAATTATTTCACATATTCAAACTGCAAATAATTTAATTGGAACAAGAAGATCCTCAGACATTACTTTTTATAATAATGTGAGGGCCGTCATAGACGATTACAATGAAGTAACTAGATTCAACAATATGGGAGAGGTAACAAAGAATATTGTAACTGACTACATTGGAACAGACAAGATAGTAACAAGATTAAATTCAGAAACAAGTAACTCACAATATTTCCCTAACTAAAATGGCAACAGTAGTCACAGATATCACCAGAGAGTTTAAAGATTTAGATTTAAACTTCACTATTCATCCGGTCAAAAACGATATCAATAAAAACATTGGTACAATAGCGGTTGTCAATTCAATCAAAAACTTAGTATTGACAAACTACTATGAGAAACCCTTTAGACCGGAAATTGGTTCAAATGTTCGTAGACTTTTATTTGAAAACTTAGACACAATTACTGCATCTACACTGGAGAGCGAAATACGCCGAGTGATAGGCAATTATGAGCCTAGAGCAGAAGTTAAAACTATTGTCGTTCAACCTGATTTTGACAACAATGGTTTTAGTGTTTATTTGGAATTTTTTGTTATAAATCGAACTGATCCAATTAGCATTACTTTTTTCTTAGAACGGATTCGATAAATGACAACTTCTAGATTACAAGTCACAGATTTGGATTTTGACACAATCAAAACCAATCTTAGGACTTTTTTACAACAACAAACAGAATTTCAAGACTATGACTTTGAAGGTTCCGGTCTTTCAGTTCTGTTGGACATTTTAGCCTACAACACTCATTATAATGCCTACTATCTAAACATGGTTGCCAATGAGGCATTTTTAGATACTGCCATACTTAGGGATTCTGTTGTTTCACATGCCAAAACTTTAGGTTATACTCCTAGGTCTTTTAGTGCTCCAAAAGCAACAATTACACTTACCGTAGAAACAAATTCTTCAAATACAGGCACTTTAACAATTCCTAAAGGATTTGCTTTTGAATCTAATTTAATTGATGATGTTTCTTATAACTTCGTAACGATTGAAAGCACAACGGTTACAAAATCAAACACACAATTTGTTTTTGAGAACTTAGATATCTACGAAGGATTTTTTGTTACCTATGTTTTTTCATATACAAAAAATTCAAATCCAAAATCAATTTTCATTTTACCAGATACCAACATCGTAACATCCACTATATTTGTTACTGTTACTGACAATACTGGAAATACTGCTTCTGAAGTATACAATCAAGTTACTGACATTTTAGATGTTGATGCTTCCTCTAGAGTTTTCTTTTTACAAGAAGGTAAAAAGGGAGAGTATCAAATCTACTTTGGCAATGATGTTGTTGGTAAAGCATTGGTCGATGGAGCAACTGTTACAGTAAACTATTTGACTACAACTGGACTTGCAGCCAATAAAGCAAATGGATTTGTTGCCAGAACTAGCTTAGACAATTTTTCAAACTTTACAATCGTAGTCAATTCGGTTGCTGGCGGTGGTGCTTTGCGGGAAAGTGTTGATGAAATTAAATATTCAGCTGCAGCTCAATTTTCAACGCAGAATCGTTTAGTCACAATAAAAGATTACGAAAGTTATATACAACAAAATTATCCAAACATCGATTCGTTGTCTGTTTGGGGCGGAGAAGATAACATTCCTCCTGTTTATGGAAAAGTATTTCTTTCTTTAAAACCAAAAGAATATTATTTTATTTCAGAAACAGAAAAACAAAAAATTATTGATGAAATTATCAAACCAAAATCTATTGTTGCTGTTCAAACTGAAATTTTAGATCCTGAATATCTATATCTTTTATTAGACACAACAGTAGAATATGATCCTAAAAAAACAACAAGCAGTGAAGATACATTAAAGCAAAACATAAGAACTGCAATCTTGTCTTACAGGGATACTTTTTTAAACAAATTTGCCTCAAAAATTGTAGATTCTAAATTAGAAACATCAATCGATGCTGTAGATTTAAATGCAATTATTGGTAGTGATTTAACCATTCGTGTTCAAAAAAGATTTGAACCTGTTTTAAATCAATTGCAATCTTACATCATAAACTTCAATGTGCCTTTGCATAGAGGAACAATAACAAATAAACTTCTATCTACAGAATTTGATGTTTTAGATTCATCAGGTATTCGAAGAACGGTTGTTTTTGATGAAGTGCCACAATCGTTTTCTGGCATATCGTCAATTGAAGTTACAAATCCAGGAACTAGATATACAACAGCACCAACAGTTACAATTACTGGTGATGGAACTGGCGCCAGAGCAGAAGCTAGAATAGTCAATGGCACAATTCAAAGTATAGAAATATTGAATCGGGGTATTGATTATACCCGTGCGGTCGTAACAATTAGTGGTGGCGGTGGTTATGGTGCCTCAGCCTCTGCAATCATCGATGCCAAAATTGGTACATTAAGAACAATTTACTATGATACCAACGCAGAGAGACAGATTGTTGATGACAATGTTGGTTCTATTGACTATGATAATGGTATCGTTTCAATTAGTGATATCAACATTCTTTCCGTTTCTTCATTCGATTCGTTGATTAGATTAACAGTTGAATCTGAAAAAGGCATCATAGAATCTAATCGAAATACAATTATCACAATTGATGAGGAAGATTCAATTTCGATTGTTACAAATCTCATTAAAGTGTAATGACAGATTTAAAAACTTCCATTCTTGTTAATCGCCAAGTTCCTGAATATGTTCGGGAAGACTATCCTTTGTTCATTACTTTCTTGGAAGCATATTATGAATTTTTGGAAACAAAACAAGGAACTCAAAATAATGATTTAACGCAAGAAGCAAAAAATTTAAGAAATGTTTCTGATGTTGACGATTCTTTAAATGAATTTGAAAGTAACTTTTTCAACACTTATGCTTCATTATTGCCAAGAGATGTTGCAGTTGATAAAGAGTTTTTGATTAAAAATGTGTTGCCGCTTTACCTATCAAAAGGTAGTGAAGCATCATTTAAATTTTTGTTTAGATTACTGTTTAATGATGAAGTTGCAATCATTCAGCCAAGAAACAATGTTCTTCGTGCGTCTGATGGTAAATGGACAGTTGATAATATTTTAAAAATTCAAACCGACATACGAAGCGTTTATGTTGCAAATGGTAACACATCATCAACTGCTACGGCAACAGGCAACACCACTTTTATTTTAGCGCAACAAGTAGATTCTGACAAAATACAAGTATATGTCAATGATGTAATACAGACTGAAACTACAGATTACTTTCTCCGTAAAGAAACACGAAAAGTCATCTTTAATACGGCACCGGCTGCTAACTCTATAATTAAAGTTTTCTATACTGACTTTGATGTTACACTTCTAAACAATAGAAAAGTAATTGGAGCAACATCCAATGCTTCTGCAATTGTTGAAAGTGCCAGTAAAAGAATCATTACAGATAGATTAAATTTTGGTTTGCCGTTTGAATTATTCATCAACAATAAAACTCTTATTGGTAATTTTATAAATGATGAAACCGTCACAACAACTGTAGTTGATGCTAATGGGGTTTTAATTGATTTAGAAGCAGATACCTTCTCAATTCTTACAAAAATAAATGTAATTGATGGTGGTGCAAATTATAATGTCGGTGATCCAGTAACAATCATTGGTGGTGGTGCCGCTATATCAGCAACAGCTGAAGTTGAAGCAATTACAGATGGTTTTAGTGATAGAATTGTAATTAATTATGGCGGCGCAGGTTTTAAAACTGCATCTATTATTTTTTCTGATCCAAGTTTGCTACCTGGCATAATCACAGGTGCCGTTGATGCTGTAGACACAAATCACTATACTGCAAACACATATAATGTTTTAGGTGTTGATATCATTCAACCGTATGAAAATGTTACGATTAATGCAATTGACTATGGTTTTCCTGCGGCACCTACTGAAAATGCAAACACACGAATTGTTGATGCATTGACCAATCTTTTGGTAACTGATTTAGGACCAATGACAAATGCCGTTGTTCTATTCTCAGATGTATCAGTTAACACAACCGCATTAGATTCAGAAGGCGCAAAATACGCAGTAGGAAATACTTTCTTTGACATTAAAGATTTTCGCTCAGTTGGTAGAATAGATGTTTACAATGGTGGCACTGGTTATAAAATTGGTGATGAAATTATTTTTGCACCAGATCCAACAGGAACAGGCGCAGCTGCAGCAGTAAAAACTGTTAGTGGCATTGGAGCTGTTTTAACTGTTCAAATACAACCACCTCGCATTGGTGGTACTGCAAATGTTCTGAATAATACAGTTGAAATTATTGGAACAGGCACAAACTTTACAGGCGATTTACAGATTGGTGATAAGATTGTAATTCGCAGCCAAGAACGATTTGTCAACGCAATTACATCTTCTACTACTGCAAATGTCAATGTTGCATTTTCTTGGACAGACGGCACGACATATGCAAATAACTATAGAGTTGGTTCATTTGCAAGAGGATTGGTTGGCGGCACAAATTATACACAGAATGTATTTCCAACAGTCACAGTTTCTACTGCTTCTGGTGGAGCTGGTGCAAATATTGCCATCACCTCTCTTATGGGAGATGGTGAATCAATAGAAGCAATTGCCGACCAAATTGCAGGTAGTATCACATCAATTCGTCTGTTGACTGGCGGTGTTGGATATCAATACATTCCAGAAGTTGACCTCACAAACCATGGTGATGGTAGTGCAATTGCAAATGCAGTTTTAGGTGAAGTCTATGTAACTTTACCTGGTCGTTGGACAACATCAGATTCCATTATTTCCAACTCTGAAAGAAAATTGCAAGGTGCAAATTACTATGTTGATTATTCATATGTAACTTCTTCATTGACACAATTTGCAAGGTACAAACAAGTTCTCCGAGAACTCATGCATCCGTCTGGTTTTGTAAATTATGCAGATTTAAATAAACAATCTTCTGCAAATACTTCTGTAACTGTTCAAGATGATGTCTCAAATACAATTTCTGGTATTGTTGATGTGACGGCTGGCTCGCCATTTATTATTGGTACTGGTACACGATTTGTTCTTGCAAACAATAAAGGTATTCTCACAGTTGGTTCAAATGTTGCAGTCAATGGTGAAATACGAACAATTGGCACCATCAATAGTAACACAAATGTTTCGGTTACAACGGCATTTACTCACTCAGCAAATGACCAGACTCTTATTATACTGATATAAATAATACTTATGGCAAACTCAATTAATACAAGAAAACTTAGTTATAACTCTGCAAAACTTTGGCGAGATGCACTCTTAAATGCCTCGACAAATACAAGTCCAGTTCTTTATGTAACAATTGGCAATAATGTGCCATATGCCAATGAGGCATCACCAGATTTAATTGTTGACACAATCAATACTGAAAAAGAAGCATGGGACAACATCTTTGCAGCTAAAAGAGCCACAGGTAACGATGTTCAACTGGTAGTACCAAGAGTTAATTGGACTGCTAATACAAAATATCGCCAGTATGACGATACCGCAGAAATTATTGACTTAGTTACTGCGAATAATACTATCAATCTAAAACCGATGTATGTCATTACATCGGCACGAAATGTTTATAAATGTGTTGCAAATTCTGCTGGAGCCAACTCGACTGTTGAACCAACTGGCGACTATACAACTTCTAATGGTAACATTGCAACTGCTGATGGTTTTATTTGGAAGTATATGTTCAATGTTCAACCATCAAATAAATTCTTAGATGATTCTTGGATTCCAGCACCAACTTCTACAACTGCACTAGACTTTGGTGTAAACGATACTGGTGTTGTCATTGGTGAGTTAACCACAATTGTAATGACAGCCAATGGAACAAACTATCGAGAGGCATCAAACATTCGTGTAGACGGTTTTGTATCTGGCCAATCTACAATTCGTCTTTCAAATACTGCAAATACACTTGCAATCTTCAGTATTCCAACACTTGCAAATCTTGCCAATATGGCAATTTCTGGCACAGGTTTAACATCTGATGCTCACATTACAGCCATTGCAATCGCAAATGGATTGATTACACTTTCTTCTGCTACAAACGCAACTGGTGGAAACGCAAATAACATTACAATTTCTACCCGTGTTTATATTGATGGGGACGGCATTGGAACTATTGCAAATGCAGTTCTTTCAAATACGAGCATTGATGTGACCTCTGCAAATGCCAATGTCGCAAGAATTAATGTAACTACGATTGGTACTGGTTACACCCGGGCCAATGCTTTCATTTATGGTTCGGGCACAGGTGCAAATACCCGTGTTATTATTGGTCCTAAATTTGGTCATGCTTTTAATTCAGCAGAAGAATTATACTCAAATAGTGTTCTGGTTGTTGTGAGATTTGGTGAGTTAGATTCGACAGAAAACGGACTTATTTCTGTTGATACATCGTTTAGACAAATAGGACTTCTTCAAAATCCGTATAAATACAATGCAAATAGTAGGGTTGAAGTTTCAAATGCTAATACAGTCATCTCTCAAACAACAGATTTGAGTATTGTAGCAGGAACTAATTACACTCTCAATGAATATGTCTATCAAGGTTCTTCTGCAAACAATTCTTCCGCCTATGGTTATTTGTATGCCCAAACTTCAAATGAGGCAAAGTTAACAAGAGTGACAGGAACATTTGGGACTGGTTTGCCACTCATCGGTGCTACATCTGGCGTGTCTAGAACCGTTACTGGCGTTGCAAATCCAGAGTTAGAACCATACTCTGGAGACATGTTATACATAGAAAATGCAGTTAAAACTGACCGTGCTGATGGTCAGGCAGAAAATATTAAACTGACGATAAGTTTTTAGGGCTGAATAAATGGCACTTGATACAAATTTTAATGTAAATCCATATTATGACGATTACGATGCGGATAAAAAATTTCTTCGCATGCTTTTCAAACCAGGTTATGCTGTTCAGGCTCGGGAACTTACCCAACTTCAAACAATTCTTCAAAAACAAGTAGAGCGTTTTGGTGACCATATTTTCAAAGATGGTTCTGTTGTCACTGGTGGTGAAACAGTTTATCAAAATACTACTTTCATCAATGTGTCTTCTTCCTATGCAGGCACGACAGTAAATATTAATAGCTTTGTTGGTCAAACAATTGTCGATAACATTCAAAATCCTACCAAGAAAGCACAAGTTCTTAAAGTTTTTGATGAAGATTTAGGAACAAGTGAACCAAAAACATTAGTTGTTTCGCCAATTTTTGGTACTTTTAGTGGTAGCGAAACAATTCTTACCTTTAGTTCAGCACCAGTTTTTGCAAATACCACAGCTGTTGGCACCAATCAAGTATTCTCAGTTAATGATGGTGTTTATTACTATGACGGATTCTTCATTGATGTTGATGCACAAACTGTTGCTATTTCAAAATATACACAGGCAGGAAATGCACGAATTGGTTTTGAAATTACAGAATCAATTGTCACATCTTCTACAGATACCTCACTTTTAGATCCAGCACAAAACGCATCTAACTATCAGGCCCCTGGTGCTGACCGTTATAAGGTGCAAATGATTCTTGCGAATCGTTCATTGGCTTCTACTGATGATACACAATTTATTGAACTTGCTCGTTTTGAAAATGGAAGTTTAACAAAGTTTGTTCAGTATCCTCTATACTCAGTTTTAGAAGATACACTTGCTCGTAGAACATATGATGAGTCTGGCAATTATACAGTAAAACCATTTAAGATTGCTTTAGAGACAAATGCATCAAATACTGCAAACTTAAATGTTATTTTATCTCCAGGTAAAGCATATGTCTATGGCTATGAGTTTGAGACAATTTCTCCAACGACTATAACATATGATAAACCAAGAGAGACAGATGGTGTTAATAATAGGAGAATAACTGCCGACTATGGCTATTATGTCTTTGCAAACACTCCACATGGTTCTTTTCCAATCAACAGTTTACAAACAGTAAATTTGCATTGTGTTGCAAATGCATCAATTAACACAACATCTTCTAGCACAGTTTCAAATACAAAAATTGGTACAGCAAGAGTTAAATCGATTGCATTTGATTCTGCTGGAAATTCCGCCAACTCGGCATCTTATGAATACAAATTATTCTTATTTGATGTGAATGTTGGTTCAATTAATGGCGGAAATACAAATGCAAGTATTTCTGCTGCAAATACAACTTTTGTTCAGTTGGCAAATACACTTAGTGGTGTAAATCTCTATTCGACAGTTAATAATGCTTATCGTGGCGCCAAACTTCGAATTAGTGCTGGTCCTGGCACAGGAGAACTACCAAGAACAATTACAAATTACAACGGAACAACACAAACCGTTCAAATTGATGTTCCGTTTAGTGCAAATGTGAATCAAGGCACTTCTCAATGGGCAATTGATTTTGAATTCAATGATGCAAAAGCAGTTATTGTCTCATCTGGCACATCAATTATTTCTGCAATGAATATTGATGAAAGGTCAAAAGACGATGCTTCTACATTTGATGACACATTTATTAGTGACACAAGTTCTGAGGTATTGGTATTTCTTCTCGGTGATGATTTTGTTGCTAACGGTACTATTTCAGATGTTTCTTTCTCGTATCGTAGATTATACGAAGGACAGGCATTCTCAACTTCACAGTCCCCAGCACTTACTGTTGGTACTGGCGAATCTCTTTCTTCTGCAACTTCAACATCGGCCCGTGCTGAAAATTATCAAATCATTGTTACTTCACAAGGCACTGGTGCATATGCTGTAGGACAAACTGTTCCTGCAACTGCTATTACAAGTGTTGATACTGTTGCTCGTAAGATTACGATTACAAACGCAAATAACATGACTGCTAACATCATTGCGACAATTGATGTAAGCAATCCAACACAAAAGAATAAAACATACATTGCAGGCAATAATATTGTTCAAGTATCTGGTGGTGTGAATCTATTTGGCAATGGTGCAATTACACTTTATGGATCGCAAGGTCAAATTCAAATTGCAGCCAATACAATTGTTAAGAGTCCAGATATACCACAATCTCTGTATACATCAGATGTTGTGAATCTAATTTCAGTATTAGATTTTAACAACACAACAATCACTACAGCAAATGCCAGTAGTGCTATTAATGTAACATCTCGTTATGCTTTAATAAATGGTCAAAAAGATTCTTACTATGACCATGCTGCAATTACACTATTACCTGGAGTTCCTGCACCAGTAGGTCCTCTTGTTGTTCAATTCAATCAATTTGTTTCTTCTGGTCCAGGATACTTTACAGTAGATTCTTATACTGGTGGTGGATATGCTTATGAAAATATTCCTGCATATTTTTCACCAAATGGTTTCAAATATGAATTACGAGACAGTCTAGATTTCAGACCTGTTCGTGCAAATGCTACTATCGCAACTGCAAATTCAATTGTGTTCGATGTTGATTCTACAACAACTGGTCCTAAGATACCTGAAAATGGTTCAGATATTATACTCGACTATCAATACCATCTTCCTAGATTTGATAAAGTCGTTCTGAATAAAAATAGAACTTTTGAAATTATTAAAGGTGATCCTTCTTTAACTCCTGTTGATCCGAAAGATAAAGACAATGCAATGACGCTTTATGTTTTGCGTCATCCACCTTATGTTCTAAGCACGGCAAATACACAAGTTCAGTATATCGACAACAAACGATATACGATGAGAGATATTGGTAACATTGAAAAACGAGTTACAAATTTAGAATATTACACATCTCTTTCTCTGTTAGAACAAGAAACACTCAGTAAACAAGATTTAACAATTCTTGATTCTTCTAACTTGGCAAGATTTAAGAATGGTATTATTGTTGATTCATTCAAAGGACACTCAATTGCTGATGTGTCTAAGAATGAGTATCATGCATCTATTGATCCAAATAACAAAGAAATGAGACCAACATTCAATGTTTCAGCTCATTCAATGACTTTTGATTCTGCAAATTCTTCTGGCTATACACAAAATGGTGCCTTCATCACAGTTTCTACAAATGTGATACCATTTATTACACAGAATCTTGCATCAAAATCTGTTAATGTCAATCCGTTTAACTTAGTTAACTATCTTGGTAAAATTGAACTGAATCCAAAATCAGATATTTGGATTGATACTGACCGTAATCCAGATGTTCTTGTTAACATTGGTGGCGATAAAGACGCATGGGATTTAATTATTGGTGACCGTCAACCATGGAACTATGAATGGGGTGATTGGCAGACCTATAATGTTGGTGTAGAAATTCAACAAGCTCAGTGGGTCGGTGGTCCTCCACATGGTGCTGGTAATCCAAACTTACGCATCTTTGCCAATGACCGAATTATCACTAGAACTCAACAAACAAGAACAGGTACTGCAACCTCTGTTGTACCAGAAACAATCACGCAAACACTCGGTGACCGGGTCGTAGATATTTCAATCATACCTTACATGAGAAGTGTTGGTGTGTTGTTTACTGCATCCGATTTCAAACCTGCAACGACACTATTCCCATTTTTTGATTCTACATTGGTAGAAACAAATACGGCTCGGGCAAATAAATTTAGATTGGCAAATAACAATCTTCGTTATCAAACAACAACTGGTAACTATGAGACTGTAAGTATTATCAACAATGCAACAAGCCCCCCTACCACAAACGGTACCGCTTTCATTGTTAAGACTTCAAATACAGAAGCATTTGTTGTTAATATTGATCCTAAATCTTCATTTAACATTGCAAATGCTAATCTTGTTGGTACTTCTTCTGGCACATCTGTTCGCATCAATGGCTATGACCATTACTCTGGCAATGCTAATGCTGCAACCGTGAGTTCAATCACTCTCAGACTTGATGCTGGTGGCGCAACTAATGAAGTATTCTATGCAAACACAGCAAACAGTAATACAATCTTTATTGTTGCTGGTACTGGTGCTGGTCAAGAACGCACAATGAATTCGTATAATTCTGGCACAAGAACTGCAAATGTGAGTGTGAACTGGACAACAATACCAGATTCAACTTCTATCTACTCAATTGGTAGATTAACAACAACGCAGGCTGGTGATATTGCTGGTGTGTTTACAATACCTGCATCTACATTCCGTATCGGTGAAAAGAGATTCCGCTTAATTGACAATAATGTAAATGATGTTGGTTCATCTTCTACAAATGGTGATGCATCTTTCTTTGCACAAGGTATATTGCAGACTGTCGAAAACACAATCGTATCTGCTACTGTACCAACATCTCAACGGGTTACTGTAAATTCAGAACAAGTTGTAACTACGGTAACTGATGGACAAAGAAGACATATTGGCTGGGTTGATCCACTTGCACAAACATTCTTAATTGCACCTGATGCATATCCAAACGGCCTGTTTATCAATCGTGTAAGATTCTGCTTCAAAACAAAAGATGACACCGTACCTGTTACATTACAAATTCGTCCTGTTGTGAATGGTTATCCATCATATGCGGTAATCTATCCATTTGCCACAGTTACAATGACTCCAGATAAAGTTAATGTAACTGATTCTCCAAGTTTAGACGATAATGATTCTGATAAATGGACAGAATTTACTTTTGATACACCAATTTACATGCAACCGGGTGAACATTCATTTGTTCTTCTTGCAAACTCTAACAAATATGAGGTCTTTGTTGCAGAAGTTGGTGCATTGGACATTGTTACTGGCCGTCAAATTTCTTCGCAACCATATCAAGGCTCTCTGTTCTTATCACAGAATGGTTCTACATGGGAACCAGAGCAACAATCTGACATGACATTTAGATTGTTTAGAAATCAATTCTCATTAACGCCTGCAACTGCACGATTTAACTTAAATGCACCTGTTGCTAACACGCCAGTTGATTTAATTAATCTAAATGTTGGTGATATGGTAATTGCGGATACTTCGTTGATTTATCGATTCAATTCAACAGACAATTCTACTGGTGCTTCTGCTGGCCTAAAATCAATTACTCCATTAGAAGATTATGACATGAATGATGGTGTTGGTCGCCGAGTTCTTGTTGCCAATTCAAATAGTTCGTTTACTGTTCAGGCAACAATGGCAACAAATGATTCATCTGTTTCGCCAGTGATTGATACGACACGATTTGGTTTTGTTGCTGTTGAAAATATCATTAACAATTTGCCATTACTGAATACTGGCTTTATCATCGCAAACGGTGGTACTGGATATGCCAACTCATCTGATGTGACTGTTACAATCTCTGGTGGCAATGGTTCTGGTGCAACTGCGACTGCAAATGTTGTAAGTAATACAATTAGTGCCGTCACACTTACAAATGCTGGTTCTGGTTACACAACCTCGCCAACAATTACAATCACATCAGGATCCGGTGGTGGTTCTGGTGCTGTCGTGACTTACAATGGTGAAGACAAGAAATCTGGTGGTAATTCAGAAGTTCGTTACATCACTCGCCGTGTCACACTTGCAGATGGATTTGATTCTGGTGACTTACGAGTTTATGTGACTGCTTATCGTCCAAGTGGCACCAACATTTTTGTTTATTACAAGTTACTGTCTACATCCGATACCGATGACTTTGATGACAAACAGTATCAGTTAATGACGCAATTGGACAACAATAACTTTGTCTCGTTGAATGCAACAGACTATCGTGAACTAACTTTTGCACCTGGTATTAACTCTACGGCCAATAATCAAGTGTCGTATACTTCTGGTACAACTTCTTATCGCAACTTCAGAACATTTGCAATTAAGATTGTT
>Ga0194118_10003200_pt1 | contig 19376 bp, 14 predicted proteins | sample TA2MahsurfametaG_2_FD_148662 | JGI IMG/M metagenome (GOLD analysis project Ga0194118, IMG submission 148662) | Freshwater microbial communities from Lake Tanganyika, Tanzania - TA2015013 Mahale N5 surface | ecosystem: Environmental > Aquatic > Freshwater > Lake | place: Tanzania: Lake...
AGCCGGACGATCCGCTGCTGAAACAGACCATCCGCTCGGTGGTCGAGGACTGGCCGCCCCCGCCGCTGCCGCTGCGCGGTCGCGACGAGGGACGTTCCCCGCGTGACCATTGGTTCACGGACAACGCCGCGCCCGGCCGTGAATTTCGCCAAGCGTTCGCCCGCCTGTTGCGGCGCTGCGGGCTGGATTCCACAAAAGCTACCCATCCGCGGCTGCGTTTCCGGCCCGACTCCCGCGAGATCACGCGTGTCTCCGTTCTGCCCGACGCGCGCGATCGCCGCGTCGCCGCGCTGCGCCGGATCACCGGTCGCGATCCGCTGGTGCGCCTCACCTCCGCCCTCGAGGTGAAACCGCGCCGGCTGCCCGTGCCGGTCGCCCACGTCTACCTCGATGTCAGCGGCTCGATGAGCCGCGCGCTGCCGCACCTGGTCGCCGTCTGCCGCGAGCCTTTCCGCCGCGGCGAACTCCGGCTCTTCGCCTTCTCCACCGTCGTCTCCGAGCTCACCGGCCGCGATCTCGCCCGCGCCTCCTTCGCCAACACGCAGGGCACCGACATCAATTGCGTGCTCACCCATCTCACCGCGCTGCCGGCGCGGAAGCGTCCGCGCGTGGTGCTGATCGCCACCGATGGCTACGTGGGACCCGCCCGCGCCGATCTGCTCTCCCGTCTCCCGCGCCTGCGCTTTGTCGCCGCGTTGGCCGGTGAGATCCACCGCGACGATCTCGCGCCCTGGGCGCACCAACTCACCGACCTTCCTCCGCCATGACCGAACACGCCGAATACGTTTCCCCGGGACATCCCGACCGCCTCGCCGACGCCATCGCCGAGGGTATCGTCACCGCCGCCGTCCGCGACCACCCGCTCGCGCTCGTCGGCGTGGAGGTGGCGCTCCATCGCGACCGGGTCTTTGTCGATGGTCGCATCGCCGCCGGCCCCCGCGCGATCGACGTCGCGGGGATCACGCGCGAGGTCTACCGTTCCGCCGGCTACGGCCCGCGGTGGGATCCCGCGCCCGAGGCGCTCACTTTGCTCACCGACCTCTGCGAGGAGGCCCTCCCGCGGGAGGAGGAGGACGTGCGGCCGTTCTCCGACGATCAGAACATCGTCACCGGCCACGCCTGCGGCGACGCCCGCACGAATTTCCTGCCGGTCGCGCACTGGATCGCCGGGGCCATCGGCGGCCGTCTCCACGACGGGATCCGCGGCGACGCGCGTCTGGCGGGGGATTTCGGTCCCGATCTCAAGGTTCTCGCCATGCTCGAACGCGATCCCGTTCACGGACCGCTGCGTCGGGTCGTCTGGCGCCGACTCGTCGTGAGCGTGCTGCACCGCCCGGGTATCGGCGCCGAGAAGCAGCACCGGCTCCTGCTCCCGCTCATCCAGGAAATCCTCGGCCTGCTCGAGCGCGACGGACTCACCGGCGCGGCCGCGACGTTTTCGCCGGATCTCCTCGTCCTGAACGGCGCGGGCGACTTCACGGTCGGCGGCCCGCGGGGCGACAACGGACTCTCCGGCAAGAAGCTCGTCGTCGACCACTACGGTCCCACGGTGCCGATCGGTGGCGGCGCCCTTTCCGGCAAGGACCCGCACAAGATCGACAAATGCGGCCCGCTCCGCGCGCGCCAGCTCGCGAAAACCCTTGTGCGGTCCGGGGCCGATTCAGCCGACGTCACCCTCGCGTGGGCCCCCGGCGCCGATGCGCCGCCCTCGATCACGGCCGTCACCACCACAGGTGGCGTCCGCCGCCGCGTGCCCGACGCGGAACTGCCGCCGCCGGAATGGTTCGCGATCGCCCGCATCGTCTCCGACCTCGAACTCCTCACCGTCGACTGGGGCGAGCGGGTGCGGGAAGGGTATTTCCGCGACTTCAACGCACGATGGGAGCGTTGAAGGAAGCCGTCGATACCGACCGCCAATCCGCACCCCACGGACAGCCGTTGTCCTTCCGGTGTGGTAATTCTATGCCTTCTACCGCACTGCCGCTCCTGCCGACGCTCCGATGGATTCCTCCCCGAACTCAGCACCCAGGAACTCCCGGCCGGTCTCCATCCGACTATCTTGGGGCGCGGGCGACGTCGGTGCCACGTTCAGGTTCACCCGCGCCAAATGGCGCCGGATCCTCGCCGGAGAGGTCGTTGAATCCTCGACATGGTGTTGGTACGAAGGCCGTCGCTTCCGGGTCGGTGCGCGGTTCAACAGTTCCGGGAAGGGCGACCTGTACGTGGGAGGCGACGACTGTTCAGGCCTCTTTTCAGGCACCCTCGACGATGCCACGATCACTGGCGTGGAGTACCCTGAACCACCACTCGGTGCGACGATATTCGAGGTGCTCGAGGCTGGCACGTTGCTGATGGAGGGAGTCGAGCTTCCCGACACCCGAGCCGAGGCTTACGACCTCGATCCGAAGTCGTTGGAGGACGCTGGTGATCTCATTCGTGCCGCCGAGGATTGTCCGCCCCTTGAGCGGCACCTGGACCGCGAGCGGGACGCGGCGGGCGGAACGCCCGACGTGGCCGGGTGGCTGGAGTCCCTTTCGACGCGCGCGCTTCGCACCGTGATCCGGGACGTGCGGCAATGGCTGCGCGAGGAACCCGACTGGGCGCAGGAAGATGATTACATCCCGCGAACGTCCGGCCCCCAGGGCGCGGCGCTCGAGTTCTTCCGCGACTGGGATTCCGACGAACTCCTCGCCCTCGGGGTCCGGATCGTCGAAGGCGAACACCCCGGCAGCACCTTCTATGCCGCCGAGCTGGTCCGCGACCCCGCCGCCGCCAACGCCACCTCAGCCCGCCGTGGATTCGGCGTGTGGTTTCGAAGGGGCGCGACCTAGCGTACCCATAATCCATCCGGCGGGCCGCCTTCCGAAATTCTTCGCGCAGCCGCTCCCCACGGCTTGCGCAACGGTTTAGCGTCAGTCATTGGAAACCAGCGTCGGTCGAACTTCTGCCTGATGCCCCTCCCCGAACCCCCCCCCCCCCCCCCCCGCGGAGGCCGAATCATCGGATCAACCGAAAGCCGGCCGAGAAGCATGGAACACTCGGTGCCCTTGGGCTTCGACTTACACGTTTCAGCCTAACTCATCTGGCGCCTCGCTCATCACCAAAGGCATGATTTACAGCCCGGCCAACGGCGACACCGGCTTTACCTTCCCGCTGTTCGATAAATATTTGCGGCGAGTGATGGCGAAGTAAGCCCGTAGTAGACTCCTACCGCTTTGCAATGGGTACGCTCGTTCCAGGTCTTTATGAAAAATTGCTGGATGAGGAATTATCCCTGGCCCTCTCGGAACATCCCGAGCTGAGGCCAATCCTCCGCAAGTTGGATGACGAGGAGGCGCCGCATGCCTACGGGCAGTTTGTGTTTCAGCTGCTGGTTCAGGCCCTGCGCAACCGGAGTCCAGAAGAGCGTTTGCCGCTGGTGAACCGCCTGATCGCGCTGCTATCCGCAAGCGATGGCTTGGGCTTTCTTCAACGAAAAACCCTGCTCTCCTCGCCCGACTCGGTGTTACTCTCCCTGAATGTGGCCCCGGCGCCGGGTGGGGACGCAGTGACCAGTCTGCCGCGTCCGGCCACACCGCTTTCGGCCAGCAGCCTTTTAACCGGCGCGCGCCACGACCCGCCGCTGGAACATGAGTTGCGCCAAGAAATGGCCACGGCCGATCGCGTGGACATCTTGGTGGCTTTCATAAAGTGGACCGGCCTCCGCTTGTTGCAGCCCGCTTTTGAGGCACTTGCCGCTCGCGGTGTTCCCGTGCGTATCGTGACCACGTCCTACATGGGAGCGTCCGATCCGGACGCAGTTGCGTGGCTCGCGGCTCAACCGGGTTTTTCCGTGAAAGTCTCCTACGACACGGAGCGCACTCGGTTGCATGCCAAGGCCTACCACTTTTTCCGCCGTTCGGGCTTTTCCTCTGGCTACATCGGCTCCGCCAACATGTCGCGCGCGGCCATGACCAGCGGTCTCGAATGGACCGTAAAAGTCACCGAGGTGGACCAAGCTCACATTCTGCAGCGCTTCACCGCTGAATTTTCCACCTACTGGGCAAGTCCGGAATTCGAAACCTACGACGCATCGCAAGCCCAGCGTCTGAAGGATGCGATTCAGTATGCCAACGTTGGTGATGGTGCCCAAGCACCTCGGTTTTTTGCCGATATCCGGCCGCACGCATTTCAAGAACGCATCCTCGAAGCCCTGAGTGCGGCTCGCGCCGCAGGGCAGACGCGCAACCTCGTTGTCGCCGCCACCGGAACGGGAAAGACCGTCATAGCGGCGTTTGATTATGCGCGGTTCGCCGCCCGCTCCGCCAAGCTTACCGATCCGGCCGCGCGCCAGCCCGCCACTTTACTCTTCGTTGCTCACCGCAAAGAGATTTTGGAACAGGCTCGGGATTGTTTCCGCACAGTTCGGCGCGATCCTAATTTCGGCGACCTTCTGGTAGACGGCGAAAAGCCAAGTTCGTGGCGCTACGTTTTCGCCTCGGTGCAGAGTCTGACCACTGCTCAACCCTGGGTGGCGTTTTCTCCCGAACACTTCCGTTTCATTATAATCGACGAAGCCCATCACAGCACCGCCACGAGCTATCGGCCACTGTTGGAAAATTGCCGTCCGGAGATTTTGCTGGGGCTGACCGCCACGCCGGAACGTATGGATGGTAGCTCAATTCTTCCCGATTTTGGCGGTGAGTTTGCCGCGGAGATTAGGCTGCCCGAAGCACTCGAGGAAAAACTTCTCTGCCCGTTTCACTACTTCGGCATCACGGATCCGGTGTCGCTCGTCGACGAACGATTTTGGCGTAATGGCCAATACGATGTCGCCGCGCTTACCTCCGCCTACACCGGTGACGACATCCGTGCACGCCAGCGTCTCGATGTGATTCTTGCCAGCCTGCGTCGTTACCAACCCGACCTTAGTCGTACTCGCGCGGTCGGATTTTGCGCCAGCGTGGCCCATGCGGAATTCATGGCGGAGGCGTTTAACCAAGTCGGCCTGCAGGCGGCGGTCATCGTGGGCGAAACTGCTGCGCCCGAGCGGCAGGCACGGGTTGCTGATTTTCGCGCCGGGCGCCTACCGTTTGTCTTCACGGTGGATGTTTTCAGCGAGGGAGTGGACGTCCCGGAGATCAACCTGGTGATGTTCCTACGCCCCACCGCCAGCCTTACAGTGTTTCTGCAGCAGCTTGGTCGAGGCCTTCGCCATCACCCCGATAAGGACTGCCTCACCGTCCTCGATTTTATCGGCCAGAATCACCGCCGGTATCGCATCGATAAAAAGTTCGCCGCGCTGCTTAGCCGCGATCGTCAGCGGATGGACCAAGAGGTGGAGCATGATTTTCCGCATCTTCCGCCCGGCTGTAATATCCAGCTCGAACGAGTCGCGCGGGAACATGTCCTAAGCAACATTCGAGAAAGCCTTCGTAACTTCGCGACCTTGGTGACGGAGAGTCTCGCCACCTTTGCGCAGGATCACGGCTGTGAGCCGAATTTCGGAAACTTCGTCCGCGCTACGGGCATTTCCCCACTGACGTTGCTGAAGAACAAAACTTGGTCGGAATGGCAGGCGCTCGCGCGCCACGTCGTGGCACCGTCCGACCCCGATCTTAACTCCTGCAGACAAGCTCACCGGCGCATTCTTCTGCGCTCGGATCCCGCCCAACTCGATCAACTCGCGCGCTTCGCTGACCCCGAGAATTCATTGGACGACGATTCCGGCAGCCTCTGTGAGCCGGATGGCGTTACACTGCATTACCTTCTCTGGGGAAAAAAGGGTGCCGATGTCGGCGCAGCAAGTTTGGCCGATTCGTTTTCCAAGTGGCGGAGGAACTCCACAGCCTTGCGCGACCTGGCCGAGATCGTGGATCACGTGCGGCGTCATCCGGCTTATCCCATCATGCCGATCGAGCTGCCGTTTCCTTGCCGGTTACGTCTGCACGCCGCCTACGGCTCAGCAGAGATTAAGGCGGCGCTTGGATTGTGCACATTGGAAAAATCCGGCCCCACCGGCGTGGGCGTGCTCCATGCTGAAGCACTGAAGTGCTACGTTCACTTGGTGACCTTCCGTAAATCGGAGCAGGATTTTTCGCCAACCACGCAGTATCGCGACTATCCGATCAGCCGACGGCAGCTGCACTGGGAAAGTCAGTCCACGGTTTCCCAATCTAGCGGCACAGGGCAGAACCTCCTGCATTTTCGGGAGCTCGGTTATACGATCTTGTTTTTCTCGAGGCTGGAAAAACGCATCGAGGACGAGACGGCGCCGTTTATTTTTCTCGGCCCGGCCGAACGCTTACTTAGCGCCGAGGGCGATCGACCGATCGCGATGGTCTGGGAGCTGGCCCACGAGATGCCTGCGGCAGTTTTTGAGGAAGCCCGGGCGATCTAATCGAACCGTGTTCGAAGCCAGGCCAAGGGCGGCGCCGGCAAAGATGGTCCGGATGGTCTCCAGCTCGACACACGCGCCGATACTCGCCTCCGGCAGTCTTCTGTGTGGCGCGATACCGGACTGTCGTGGAACAACAGCTCGGGGCAATCCTACGGGTTCAGGTGGAAATGTGCAACGGCCCCAAGGGACCAGAGCGCCGGATACGGAGTTCGCGACGGGCGATGCCGCTCGCGCCCGACCTTCAGTTCGGCGATTAAATTCAGCAGTCGATCGCTGGCGAATTTCTATCCTAGTTTGCAGGTTTTTCCCTGAACCCGGCCTGATCCCATCGGATCAGACTCTGTGTGGCCAAGCGCCCCCTGGCTTCTGTTAGCGCAGTATCTTCCCCTTGTGACGGTGCGACGAGCGCTCATGGTGGCCGCGGTTTCCTTTGTCATGTCGGCCCTGACGCGCGCTCTTGATTCCCTGTACCGGCTGAAAGTCGGCGTGACGGGTGTCGGCGCGGGTCGCCATGAACGGCCCCACAAGCCGCTGCTGCTCCTCGCCGTGCTCGAGGGTCTCGACGCCGGCGAGGCCACTCCCGACCGCGTGCCGTGGTCCCGCGCGCTCATCGCGCGTTTCGGGCGCCGGTTCGGGGTCGTGCGCGCCGCGGACGACGATTGCACGCCGCAGCTGCCGTTCCTCCACTTGCGGAGCGACGGATTTTGGGAGCCGCTACGGGAGGAGGCCGGCGGGTGGCGTCCGCTGTCCGCGCCGCCGCTCGTTGCGGATGCCGACACCGGCGTGGTGCGGGCGGGCTTCACGGGTGAGTGGCGCGCGCTGGCGGGGGACGCGGGCGCGCGGGTGGCGATGCGCGATGCGATCATCGCGCGGTATTTCGCGCGGCACCGGGCGGCCCTGGATGCGGATGGTGCGCCGGCGGGCCGGCTGGCGGAACCCGGCGAGGACGAGGAGCGAAGGGTGAGGGCGGCGAGTTTCCGCGGGTTGGTGCTCGGGAATTACGACCACCAGTGCTGCGCGTGCGGACTGCGGATCCGGATCCCGGACCCGGAGGTGACGTTCGTGGACGCCGCGCACCTGATCCCGTTCGCGGAGAGCCGGGACGACCATCCGCGGAACGGCGTGGCCCTGTGCAAGCATCACCATTGGGCGATGGACCGCCAGCTGCTCGCACCCGGCCCCGACTCCCGCTGGCACGTCTCGCGCCGCGTGGAGCCGCGTCGCTCGCGCGGGGAGGAGGAGCTTTTCCGCCTCGATGGCCAGCCCCTGATCCCGCCGGAGGAAAGCGCCTACGCCCCCGCGCCCGAGGCGCTGCGCTGGAGATTGGAACGGTTGGTGGGAAGCGGATGACCCGTTGAAGTTGAAGGTCGAGGTTGAGGCCAGGCCGAAGGGGTCAGGACGAAACCTGCAACGGCCCTGAGGCGACCGAAGCGTTGAAAAAGAAAGGTGCGATCTGCGATGCCGCTCGCGGTCGACCTTCAGGTCAGGGGTCAAATCCAGCAGGCGATCGCGGAGGAACCTCTTTCCCAAGTTGCAGGTTTCGGCCTGACCCCGTCGGAGCGCATCCTCCGCCCGGCATGGCCTTCCGCCACCGGAATAACCTCATCAACCATCACCGCAGACTAACACCCCACCCGGCGCAGTTTCCGGGCCCTCTCCGCAGACTGCCAAAAAAGCGCGACAAGACGCTTGCGCGACGCCGGCTAAAGACGACAGGTGGACGACAAGACAGGAATTATTTTTTGCCGCCGGGTTGAAACTGAAAACCCGCTGCCCCTTGCGGGACAGCGGGTCAAAGTGGTGGCTCAGCCCGGAATCGAACCGGGGACACGAGGATTTTCAGTCCTCTGCTCTACCAACTGAGCTACCGAGCCACAAGTAAACTGGAAGTCGAAGGGTGCGGGCCGGGGCGCGTCAACGGGATTTTGCGCCGCCGCTCAGCCTTGGTGGGTGCGCGTCGAGACCTCGATCACGTCGTGAGGCACCGCCTCCTTCTGGCCCGCGGGCGAAACGCGGATGAAGCGGGCCTTCTCGCGCAGCGCCGCGAGCGTGCCCGCGCCGAGGTAGCCCATCCCGCTCTGCACCCCGCCGATCAGGTTCGCCAGCACGTCGTCAACGGAACCCGAGACCTCCTTCAGCGCCTCGATGCCCTCGGCGGCGACCTTGCGCGTGGTGTCCGCCTTGTCGTGTCCGTAGCGGGTCGCGCTGCCGGCCTTCATCGCGGCCAGGGAGCCCATCCCGCGGTACTGTTTGTACACCTTGCCGTTGATCTCGAGAATCTCGCCGGGCGCCTCCCGGCAACCTGCGAGCAGGCCGCCGAGGATGACGGCGTCCGAGAGGGTCAGCGCCTTCACGATGTCCCCGCTCTTGGTGATGCCGCCGTCGGCGATCAGGCGCACGCCGTGCGCGCGCGCCGCGGTGCCGGCCACGTGCAGCGCGGTGAGCTGGGGGATGCCGACGCCTGCGACCACGCGCGTGGTGCAGATGGAACCGGGACCCTGCCCGACCTTGATCGCATTGGCGCCGCAGCGGGCGAGGAACTCCACTCCGGCCGCGCTCGTGACGTTGCCGGCGAGGATCGTGAGCGCCGGGAAGGCCGACCGCACGAGCCGCACCACCTCGCCGACCCCCGCGGTATGGCCGTGGGCAGTCGAGACCGCGACGCAGTCCACGTGCTCGGCGACGAGTTGCCCCACGTGCTCGATGATCCGCTCGCGGTCGAGGGTGCCGTCGGGCCTCCGGACGGGCGAGAGGGCGGCGCCGACGACGAGGCGGAAATCCGGGTCGCGCGCGGGTTTGCGGCGGGACTTGGCCTCTCCGGTGATGCGCTCGACGTCCGAGGCGGTGATCAGGCCGCGGAGGGCGCCGGTGGCGTCCACCACGAGCATCTTGTTGCTGCCGACATTCTCGGAGAAGAAGCGGTCAGCCGCGCTGATCGGGTCCTGGGCGACGTCGCGCTGGTCCACGGTGCGCAGCTGGGCCCGGGGCGTCATCACTTCCGCCACCCGCTTGGCGCGGTAGCGGTCCTTGACCACGTTGCCCGAGAGGAGGCCCCCCAAGCGGCCCGCCTCGTCGACCACCGGGAAGGTGGAGAAGGCGAACCGGCGGGTATCGATCATGCCCAGTACATCGCCGATGAGCTGCCCGGGCGCGACGGTGATGGGATCCTGGATGAGCCCGTGGATGTGGCGTTTCACCCGGGCGACCTCCTTCACCTGATCGCGCGGCGCCATGTTGTAATGGATCAGGCCGAGGCCGCCGTTCAAAGCCATTGCGATCGCCATCCGGGACTCGGTCACCGTGTCCATATCCGACGAGATCACCGGGATCTGGAGGCGCAACGAGTCGCTGAGGGCGGAGGCGGTGTCAGCTTCCCTGGGCAGAATCTCGGAGTAGAGGGTCGCCAGCGACACGTCGTCGAACGTGAGCGCCATCGGCAGGTTAGCGCGAAAGAATGCGTCGGCCGGGAGGAAATATTCGCCATCCGCGGCGGCGGTGGCGGGGGAGGGCGTGGCAACCGGAGACATAAGGTTGCCGGGAACGGATTAAGGCGGCGGGGGGCGAGGGCAAACGGAAAACGCGGCCGGCCTGCGGGGTTGCTTTCCGCGCCTCTCCCGGCTCGCTGGGGGGATGCCCACTGCGCGCCTGCGCCTGCAGCACCGCCGCTTCCGTCTTGCCTTCCGCGCGCCGGTGCGGACGGCGCACGGGGTGTGGACGCACCGCGAGGGCCTGCTGCTGCGCATCGAGGATGACGCCGGTCGCACCGGCTGGGGTGAATGCGCGCCGCTTCCCGGCTGGACCACGGAGACGGTGGACGCGGGAGCGGAGGCACTCCGGGGCCTGGGGGAGTGGGTGGAGGAGAGAGCCCTGGCGCGGCTGCCGGCGGGGCTGGCCTGCCTGCGCGGGGCGCTGGCGGCGGCGCGGGAACCGCTGGTGCTGCCGCCGGAACCAGCCGCGCTCGGCGTGGCGGCCCTTTTGCCGGCCGGGCGCGAGGCGTCTGCCCGCCTGACCGGGCTGGCGGAGGCGGGATTCCGGGTTTTCAAGTGGAAGGTCGGGGTGGGGGACGCCGCCGACGAGCTCGGCTGGCTCGACGAGCTTTGCGGCCGCCTGCCGCCCGGAGGCCGGCTGCGGCTGGATGCCAATGGCGCATGGGAGCGCCGGGTCGCGGAACGCTGGCTGGAGCGCTGCGCCGAGCGCCCGGTGGAATTTGTCGAGCAACCCGTGGCCGCGTCCCCCGGGTCCACCGAGGGCGAGCGGCGGCGCGCCGACGACCTGCTGCAGGGCCTCGCCGGCGCCTACCCGACGCCGCTCGCGCTGGACGAGTCCCTTGCTGGCGACGGCGAGGTCGCGCGCTGGCTAGCGGAAGGCTGGCCCGGGTTCTTCGTGCTCAAGTTGAGCCTGCACGCCACGCCGCAAGAGACCCTAGCGGCGCTTGCGCGAGCTGGGGCGCGGGTCGTGTTTTCCTCCGCGCTGGAGACGCGCGTGGGGGCGGCACACGCGTTGCGGCGGGCGTGGGCTTGGCCGGGCGAACGGCACGCGCTCGGCTTCGGCGTCTGGCCCCTCTTCGCGGCGCGCGCCCTCGACGGACCAGTGGCGGCGCCTTTCCTGCGGCGGGAGGACGTCGCGGCCCTTGACCTGGAGGAAGTATGGAGCGCGCTCGCCTGAAGGCCCTTGTGGAGGAGACGGGCTGCGCCCGCGCGGTGGGCCGGATGCGCTTCGTGCTCGATCCGGGCTGGGGCCCGGAGGCGCGGCGAGAAGCGGAGGCCTTGCTCACCTTACCCGACGGGCGTCCGCCGGAAGAGGAGCGCGGCTGGCTGGCTCTCCCGACTGGCGGTTCCGGTGGGGGCGTGAAATGGGCGCGCCACGACGAGGCGACGCTCGCCGCGGCGGTGGCCGGGCTGCGGGCGCACTTCGGGATCGAGTCGATTAACGCGGTGGACGTCCTGCCGGCGTACCACGTGAGCGGCCTAATGGCGCGGGTCCGCGCGGAGGTCTCCAAGGGAATGCATCTGCCGTGGGCGTGGAAACGGCTCGAGGCCGGGGACTGCCCGGAACTGCCTGGGCGGCCGGACGGGTGGGTCCTCTCGCTCGTTCCGACGCAGTTGCAGCGCCTGCTGCGCCAGCCCGCGGCGACGGGGTGGCTGCGCCGCCTTCGCGTGGTCTTCCTTGGCGGCGGGCCGGCGTGGCCGGACCTGCTGCGGCGCGCGCGCGAGGAGGGGCTGCGCCTCGCCCCGAGTTATGGCATGACGGAGACGGCGGCGATGGTGGCCGCGGTGCGGCCGGAGGAGTTTCTCGCGGGGCGGGAAGAACTGCGGCCGCTGCCCCACGCGGAACTGGCGGCCGACGGCGAGGGGCGCCTGCGGGTCAGCGGCGCTTCGGTCTGCCGCGGCCTGTGGCCGGAGTGGCGCGGCGAGGGCTGCTGGACCACGGGCGACCGCGCTGAGGCGCGCGGGGAGGGGTGGGTCATTCTGGGCCGCGCGGATCAGGTCATCATTACCGGAGGCCGGAAGGTGGATGCGGCCCGCGTCGAGGCGGCGCTGCGCGGGGCGGGCGTCTGGGACGACGTGGTCGTGCTCGGCGTGCCCGACCCGGAGTGGGGCGAGAGCGTGGTCGTGTTTCATCCGGCCGGTGCGCCTCGCGTCGACCCGGCTGCGGCCCTAGCGGGGCTGGCGGCGTGGGAACGCCCGCGGCGCTGGGTGGCCGTCGAGAGATGGCCGCGCAACGCGGCGGGCAAGGTTGACCGCGCCGCGCTCCGGCGGCACGGCGCCACGCTTGCGGCGCCACGGGGCGGGGACTAGCTGCAGGGTGCCGATGACCAAGAACGAGATCGCGGACGCCCTGCTTGAGATCGCCACCCTGCTCGAGCTGCAGGGGGAGAACCCCTTCAAGGTGCGCGCCTACCAGTCGGGTGCCCGGGTGCTGGAGGGAATCGAGGAGGCCGAGCTGGCGCGGCTGGTCGCCGAGGGGAAGCTGCGGAGCGTGAAGGGCATCGGCGAGGCGCTAGCGGAGAAGATCTCGACGCTGCACACAATCGGGCGACTGCCTTTCGCGGAGAAACTGCGCGCCGCCGTGGGGCCCGGGCTGGTGGAACTGCTGGAGGTTCCGGGCCTGGGGCCGAAGAAGATACGGGCCCTGCACGACAAGCTTGGCGTGGACTCGGTCGCGGCGCTCGCCGCCGCCTGCACCGCGGGCCAGGTCGCGGAGCTGGAGGGTTTCGGCGCGAAGACCCAGGAGAAACTGCTCGCCGGCGTGCGCAACCGCGAGGCCTACGGCCGGCGGCACTTGTGGTGGGACGCCGCGGAGCTGGCGGGCGCGATCCTCGCCGGGCTGCGCGCACTGCCGGCCGTGCGCCGCGCGGAGGCGGCGGGCAGCCTGCGCCGGGGGCTTGAGACGGTGGGCGACCTCGACTTCATCGTGGCGGCGGAGGAACCTGCGCCGGTCGTGGCGTGGTTTGTCGCCCAGCCGGGCGTCCGCGAGGTGACCGCCCACGGCGACACCAAGGCGAGCGTCCGCTTCGGTAGCGGGCTACAGGCGGACCTCCGACTGGTGCCGGCGGAGCAGTTCGCGTTCACCCTGCACCACTTTACCGGCTCCAAGGAGCACAACGTGCAGTTGCGGCAGCGCGCCCTCGCCCGCGGCTGGAGCCTGAGCGAATGGGGGCTCACCGCGGTTAGGGGCACAGACTCGCCGCCGCCTCCGGTGGCGGCCGAGGAGGACCTATTCCGCGCCCTGGGGCTTGCCTACATCCCGCCCGAGTTGCGCGAGGGGAGGGGGGAGATCGAGGCGGCCGAGCGCGGGGAATTGCCCCGCCTGATCACGGCGGGCGACACGCGCGGGGCCTTCCACAACCACACCGCCGCCTCGGACGGCCGCAACACCCTGGCGGAGATGGCGGCCGCCGCCGGCGCGCTCGGTTGGGAATACCTCGGCATCGCCGACCACTCAAAGTCCAGCTTTCAGGCGCGCGGCCTGCACGAGGACCGGCTCCTCGCGCAGGTGGCGGAGATCCGCGCCCTCAACGCCTCTGGCCGCTGCCCGGTGCGGCTCCTTGCGGGCACGGAGTGCGACATTTTGCCCGACGGCGGCCTCGACTTCGCCGACGAGATCCTCGCGCGGCTGGATTACGTGGTGGTTTCGGTGCACTCAGCCTTCGGCCAGGACGAGGCGACGATGACGGCGCGGATCGTCCGGGCCCTCGAGCACCCGCACACCACGATGCTCGGGCACCTTACGGGACGCTTGCTGCTCCGCCGCGAGGGTTACGCAGTCGACGTCGGCCGCGTGATCGACGCGGCGGTGGCCAACGGGGTCGTGATCGAGCTCAACGCGAGCCCTTGGCGGCTGGACCTGGATTGGCGGCATTGGCGCCGGGCAGCCGAGCGGGGGCTCCTCTGCGCGATCAATCCGGACGCCCACGACACCGCCGGGCTCGAGCACGTCGGCGCCGGAGTCAACGCGGCGCGCAAGGGCTGGCTGGCGCCGGAGCAGGTGATTACGACGTGGCCCTTGGCTCGGATCGAGGAGTGGTTGGACCGCCGGCAGGAGCGCCCGCGGGCCTGACCTCCCGTTTTGCGAGCGGTGCGGGGCGCGGGCGGCTTGCAAATTTGCGTTGCGGGGCGCGGGGCGGGCGTGCCACCAACCGTGCAGTCCCAGCCCCCGCGCAACCATGGCCTCCCCCAAGTCCTCCCCCCTCACCTTTGAACTGACCGAGGAGATGGAGGCCCGGCTCGAGGTCTGCCGGCGGGGTCACGGTTACGCCTCCGCCAGCGCAGTGGTGCGGGCGGCGCTCGCGGCCTTCGACTTCGCCGGCTGTCGCCCCTTGCGCACGAAGCAGCGCCAGCTCTCGGTGCGGTTGAGTGCCGACCAGCGCGCTCTCCTCCGCCGCCAAGCGCGCCTAAAGCACGTCAGCGTCGGCGAGCTGCTGCGGCTCGCGCTCGCGGCGATGCCGGTGAAACCGGGCCGGCGATAGGCCCCCGCAGGCGGGCCCGCGGCGCGCTTGCCATGGCGCGGGCCGGTCCCTTTGGTCCCGCGCTGTCTATGCACGCCTCCCCCGCCCCCCTCTCCGTCTGGGCCTGCAACGTGGCCCCTTCCCCGACCCTCGCGGTTGACGCCAAGGCGAAGGCCCTGCAGGCCGCGGGCGAGGATGTCTGCGGCTTCGCCGCGGGTGAGCCGGACTTCGATACCCCCGAGCACATCAAGGAGGCCTGCGCCGCGGCCCTCCGCGCGGGCAAGACCAAGTACGCGCCAACGCCGGGCATCGAGCCGCTGCGGCAGGCGATCGCCGACCGCTATGCCGCCGAGTACGGCCTGCGCGCCACCCCGGCCCAGGTGATCGTCTCCCCTGGGGGCAAGTTCAGCTGTTACCTTGGCGTGCTCGCGACCTGCTCGCCGGGCGACGAGGTCATCGTGCCCGCCCCTTTCTGGGTGAGCTACCCGGAGATGGTAAAGTTGGCCGGCGCGGTCCCTCGTTTCGTGCTCGCGGATGACCGCACGGGCTTCCGCCTCACGCCCGCGATGGTCGAGGCCGCGATCACCCCGCGCACCCGCCTCCTGATCCTCAACTCCCCGTCCAACCCGACCGGCGCCGTCTACTCCCGCGCGGAACTCGAGGCGATCGTCGCCGTCGCCCTCCGTCACAACCTCTACATCCTCTCCGACGAGATGTACGAGCACCTGGTGTACGACGGCGTCCGGCCCACGTGCGTGGCCACCCTTGCGCCCGAGGCTGCGGCCCGGACGATCACCGTCGCCGGCTTCTCGAAGACCTACGCGATGACCGGCTGGCGCATCGGCACGACGCTCGCCCCGTTGCCCATCGCGAAGGCGATCTCAGAGCTGCAGAGCCAGATGTCCTCCAACGTCACCACGTTCGCCCAGTTCGGCGCGCTGGCGGCGCTGCAGCAGAGGGAGAAGACCTCGGCCGCGCTGGCCACGATGCTGGCGGCCTTCGACCGCCGGCGCCGCCACCTCCACGCGGAGCTCAGCCGCATCCCGGGCATCTCCTGCCTGCTCGCTGAGGGCGCGTTTTACCTGTTTCCCAACATCTCCCGCTTCGGCCTGAGCGACCTCGCGTTCTGCAACCGCCTTCTCGAGCAGGAGAAGGTCGCCGCCGTGCCTGGCAGCGCCTTCGGCGCCGAGGGCTACCTCCGCCTGAGCTACGCCACCAGCGACGAGATCATCGCCAAGGGCGTTACCCGCCTCGCCCGTTTCTGCGCTGGCCTGCGCACCGCCTGATCCGCCCCAATGCGCCCCATCGTCCAGATCTCCCTCGACCTCACCGACCGCGCTGAAGCGCTCGCCACCGCCGCCACCGCGCTGCGTGCCGGCGTCGACTGGCTGGAGGCCGGCACCCCGTTCATCCTCGCCGAGGGCCTCCACGGGGTGCGCGCCCTGAGGGAGCGTTTCCCCGGCGTGCCGATCGTCGCCGACCTCAAGACGATGGACGGCGGCTACCTTGAGGCGGAAATGATGGCGAAGGCCGGCGCGACCCACGTGGTGGTGATGGCGCGCGCCCACGAGGAGACCCTCCGCTGCGTGGTCAAGGCGGGCCGTGACCACGGCGTTAAGGTGATGGGCGACAACCTCGGCTGCCCCGATATGGTCGCGGGCGCCCAGCTGATCGAGGACCTCGGCTGCGACTTCGTCATCCACCACATCGGCTACGACGAACGCCGTGGGATCGCCGCCGCTGGCCGCCGGATGCCGAGCCCGCTGGACCAGCTCCGCGAGGTGGTCGCCGCCGTGGGGATTCCCGTGCAGGCGGTCGGGGGGCTGACGCTCGAGCAGGCCGTGCGCACCCCTGAATATGGCGCTCCCCTGGTCGTGATCGGTGCCCCCCTTGCGGTGGACGCAGACTCGTTCCGCACCGCCGGGGGCGACCTCGAGGGCACGCTCCGCCTGATCTGCGAACGCGTCCACGCCCACGGGGACGTCCCCGTCCGCCCCCGCTCCCTTCGATGAAGTCCGCCGCCGTCGTCAATTTCTCCTCCGCGCCCCACAGCGTGGAGCTTCGCGAGTTCGTGCGCCCGGTGCCGGGCCCCGAGGATGTGATCCTGGCCGTCGAGGCGGTCGGCGTCTGCGGGAGCGACCTGCACCAGTGGACCGGCCAGCACAGCTGGCCCGTGAACTACCCGGTTGTGCTCGGCCACGAGTTTGGCGGCCGGATCGCCGAGCTCGGCGCCGCGGTCCGCGGCTGGTCTGAGGGAGACCGCGTGGTCAGCGAGACCGCCGCGGTGATCGATCCTGCCAGCCCGCTCTCTCGTGCCGGACGCTATAATCTCGACCCGCGCCGCAAGGGCTTCGGTTACGGCGTCGACGGCGCGATGACTCGTTTCGTGCGCGTTCCCGGCCGCTGCCTGCACCGGGTGCCCGATGGCCTTGCGTTGGAGCAGGCCGCGCTGACCGAGCCCTGCTGCGTCGCCTACAACGCGGTGATCGAGAACGGCCGGGTCCAGCCGGGCGACCGCATCGTGGTCCTCGGGCCGGGGCCTATCGGCATCCTCTGTGCGGCGATGGCCCGTCTCGCCGGCGCCGAGGTCGCGCTGGTCGGATTGGAGCGGGACCGGGTCCGCCTCAACGTCGCGAAGGCCTACGGCTGCGACGTGATCGTCGGGGATGCCGCGGAATGGGCCCGGCGGCGCGACGGTCTGGGCGCGGATGGGGTGGTCGACGCCGCCGGCGTCTCGGCCGCGCTCCGCACCGCCCTGGAGCTGGTGCGCCCCGCGGGCTGGATCAGCAAGGTGGGCTGGGGCCCGCAGCCGCTGAATTTCTCCCTCGACCCGTTGGTGCAAAAAAACGTCACCCTACAGGGGAGCTTCAGCCACACCTGGCCGATGTGGGAACGCGTGCTTGCGCTCCTCGCGTCCGGTCGCCTCGACGTGCGGCCAATCACCGGCGGCGTCTGGCCGCTGCAAGAGTGGCACACTGCCTTCGAGCAGATGCACGGTGGGGAGATCGTGAAAGCCGTACTCCAGCCGGCCTGAGCCCGATGCGCCTGCGGGACAAGGTCATTATCATCACGGGCGCGACCGGCGGCATCGGCCGCGCGATCGCGGCGCGGGCGGTGGCCGAGGGGGCGCGGGTCCTCGTGCACGGCCTCGACGCAGCGGCGGGGGCGCGTACAGTCGCGGAACTGGGGGCCGCGGCGGCGCTGCACTTGGAGGATCTAGCGGATCCCGAGGCGGCGGGGCGGATCGTCGCGGCGGCGTTGCGCGCCTTCGGCCGGGTCGACGCGGTCGTCAACAACGCGGCCCTGGTGGCCCGCAGCACGCTCCTGACCGCCTCGGCTGCGGGCTTCGACCGGATGATGGCGATCAACGTCCGCGCGCCCCTCCTGCTCATCCAGGCGGCGTGGCCGGAGCTGCGCGCCCACCGCGGCTGCATCGTCAACATCGGCTCAATCAACGCCCTGAGTGGCGAGGCCACGCTGCTCGACTACAGCGTTTCCAAGGGAGCCCTGCAGACGCTCTCGCGCAACCTCGCCAACGCGCACGCAGCGGACGGGGTCCGCTGCAATCACCTCAATGTGGGCTGGGTGCTGACCGAGCGGGAACACGCGATGCAGGTCGCGGAGGGCCAGCCGCCGGACTGGCACGAGCGCCTTCCCGCGGTGTTCGCTCCTTCCGGTCGCCTGCTCCGGCCCGAGGAGGTCGCGGCCGCGGCAGTTTACCTCCTCGCGGAGGAGTCCGGCCCAGTGAACGGCGCCGTCATCGAGCTGGAGCAGTACTCCCTCCACGGCCGCAACCCCGTCAAGGTCTGACCCCGATGCCCCGCCTCGCCGCCTTCCCCAAAGCCTTTATGCGCCCCCTCTGCCGCGAGGGCACGATGACGCTCCGTGGCTGGGCCGACCTTGCGGTGCCGCTCGGGGTGGACGGGCTAGAATTCTACAGCGGCTTCCTCGAGCTCGCCGATCCGGCCGCTTGGGCGCCCGCCCGCCGGCTGGTGGAGGAACGGGGGATGGTGATCCCGATGCTCTGCTGCTCGCCGGATTTCTCGCAGCCCGACCCCGCGCTGCGTCGGGCCGAGATCGAGCGTGAGAAGGGTTGGATCCGGATGGCCGCCGCCTTGGGCGCCACTTACTGCCGGGTCCTTTCTGGGCAACGCCGCCCGGAGCTCAGCCGCGAGCAGGGCCTCGACCTTGTGACCGGCTGCATCGAGGCCTGCCTGCCGGAGGCGGACGCGTGCGGCGTCACCCTGATCCTCGAGAACCACTATAAGGACGATTTCTGGAGCTACCCGGAGTTCGCCCAGAAGATGGATGTTTTCTGCGCGCTGGTGGACCGCATCCGGCATCCGCGCTTCGGGGTGAACTATGACCCAAGCAACGCCTTCCTCGCGGGCGATGATCCGCTGGAGCTGCTGGCCCGGGTGAAGGACCGGGTCGTCACGATGCACGCCAGCGACCGTTACCTCGCCGAGGGCACGCTGGAGGACCTGCGTCGCGAGGAGGGTGGGCCGGAGGGCTACGCGAAGCGCCTCCGCCACGGCACGATCGGCCGGGGCCTCAACGACTACGATGCGATCTTCTCCACCCTGCGCGCGGCCGGGTTCGACGGTTGGGTCAGCATCGAGGATGGGGTGGACGGGATCGAGCAGCTCGCGGAAAGCGTCCGGTTTGTCCGCGGCAAGCTCCGTCAGCACTGGGCCTGAGGCGGCTTTCCGGACCATACTCCCGCGGCTGACCGGGCTTGATCGGACTTGTCCGAGCTGCGGCGGCGGCTGCGCTGGCTGGCGTTGCGGTCGCCGCAGGTGCGGGGCCCGCTCACGGAGAGGGGGCATGCACACGGTGGGGGATGTCCTTAGGGCGCTGCGCGCCGGCGCGCACGCGGTGCCGCTGGTCTCGTACTGCTGCGCCACGGGCCGCGGGCGCGCGCCACGCTGTGGCCCGCGTTGCGGCATCGGCCCTCGGAACACGGTTACGAGGATCTCCGCCAGTTGCGAAGGCTCTCGACCGGCGGCGCTGGCCGGATCCCCAGGCCTTTGAGCGCGGCAACTCCAT
>Ga0194118_10003202_pt1 | contig 19371 bp, 23 predicted proteins | sample TA2MahsurfametaG_2_FD_148662 | JGI IMG/M metagenome (GOLD analysis project Ga0194118, IMG submission 148662) | Freshwater microbial communities from Lake Tanganyika, Tanzania - TA2015013 Mahale N5 surface | ecosystem: Environmental > Aquatic > Freshwater > Lake | place: Tanzania: Lake...
ACGGCATAGCCCTCTTCCGACAGCTCCAGTTCGAGGAACTGACGCAGGCGCGCATCGTCATCGGCGAGCAGCAGGCTGCACGCTTGGACTTCAGGGGCCATCGGTGGCATGGTGTGCCGCAATGACTCCCCCTGTCTTACCCACATCTGCGGCATCGCGCCCATTGGCCTGGCGCATGGCCCGCTGGGGTGTGGTGATCGTGCTCGTCTACGCCCTGGTGGCGTTGCTCACTCCCCTGTTCATCCAGCTGGGGGTGTTGCCTGAGCTCAATGGGGGGCTCGACAGTCCCATCTATGCCCCGCCGTCCTGGCAACACTGGTGCGGCACCGATCGCCTCGGGCGTGATGTCTGCAGTCGCACCCTCGCCGGCAGCGGCGTAGCCCTGCAGGTGGTGGTGGTGGCCCTGGGGGCGGCCCTGGTGATCGGGGTGCCCCTGGGGATGGTGAGCGGATACCTCGGAGGCTGGATCGACCGGACCCTGGTGCTGCTGATGGACACCCTCTACACGCTTCCGGTGTTGCTCCTGTCGGTGGTGCTGGCCTTCCTGCTCGGCAAGGGACTGCCCAATGCCGCCGCAGCCCTGTGTGTGGTCTACGTGCCCCAGTACTTCCGGGTGGTGCGCAATCAGACGGCCCAGGTGAAGGCCGAGCTGTATGTGGAGGCGGCCCGCTCCCTGGGGGCCAGTCCAATCTGGATCCTGCGGCGCTACCTGTTCCGCAACGTGATCACCTCGGTTCCGGTGTTGCTCACCCTCAACGCCGCCGATGCCGTGTTGGTGCTCGGCGGCCTGGGCTTCCTCGGGCTGGGCCTTCCCGAAACGGTGCCCGAGTGGGGCAGCGATCTGCAGCAGGCCCTCGCCGCCCTGCCCACCGGAATCTGGTGGACCGCCCTCTACCCCGGGGTGGCGATGTTCGTGCTGGTGCTCGGCCTCTCCTTCCTCGGAGAAGGCCTCGAGAGCTGGCTCAGCGGCAGCGGCAACAACCTGCGCTCATCTCAGTAGGGTTAATCGTCGAGGAGTTCCTTGATCAGCTCAAGATCAACGGGTGTTCCCTGCGGTTGTTTTGGCAGAAGGGTGAATCCGTTCCGTTGTTGACATTCGCTCTCGCTGATCGGCTGGTTGAGCGACCCCTTGGCTTTTCCAGCTCCTGAATCGCTTGGATCTTGTTGCCGAATCCTCGGAGATTGTGAGTGATTCATGTCAGGCACCAAGACTGTTCTCTAGCGCCTCCAGGGCGAGGGCATTCAGGCTTTTCCCCTGGATCTCGGCTTCGAGGCTGAGCTGCTCGTGCAGTTCCGGGGGGATCCGCAGGTTGAACTTGCCCGAATACTGCTTCCGGGGTTCAAGACCCTGCTCCCGGCAGACCTCTAAAAACACCGCGAGAGAGTGCCTGAATTCTCTCCTGAGTTCCTCGGGGTTGGATCCGTAGAAGTCGGCTCCTCCGTTCAGGCCAAGAATCTCCCCACGGAATTGATCCGTTTCTGGGTTGTATTCGATTCGGGCTTGGTAGCCGTCGACAGACATCAGGTTCATGGCTTGACCCCGTGGTTTTCGAGCCATTGGCGGATGGAGGCAACAGCGCCCTTGTCAGCATTTGGTGAGGGATGGGGTCTGTGGAAAACCCGAACCTCCCCAAAGAGAACGACGGCGACACGGCTGCCAGACCGTTCACTGATCGTGCCTCCGAGCTCAAGGAAGAGAGCTTCGATGTCACGCCAGGGAAGAGTGCCCCTGACCGGACGGGCATAGATCAGCTCAAGGGTGCGCCGATGCCGTCGCCTGAGTTGCATGGTACTGAGATCTAGTACCAGGTGGGCTGTTCTGCCCGCCGGTCTTCATCGACTCAGTGTTCCCGCGCGAGGTGGGATGGGGCTCAGTAGCGCAGCTTCAAGGTGCGGGGCAGTTGCTCCGCAATTTCCCCCTCGTCCGTCAGGGCTGGATAGGGGCGCCCTTCGCGGCGGCACCAGTCGGCCACCTGGGGATAGGCCCACTCGAACAGGAGCTTTTGGAAGGCTTCTTCGCCCCCCGGAATGCCTTCGCCGGCGCTTGGCACCTTCCCGGCCCGCTCCCGTTGCCGCAGTGCCTCAAACAGCAGGGTGGCGGCGGCCACGCTCACATTCAGGCTCTGCACCATCCCCGTCATCGGGATGAACAGAGGTTGGTCGACTAACCGCAGAGCGTCTTCACTCATGCCCCACTTCTCCGCTCCCATCAGGAAACAGCTGGGGCCTGTGAAGTCGCAGTCGCGGTAATCGAGCGCATCCACGCTCAGGTGGGTGCCGTAGATCCGGAACCCCTGGTCTTTGAGGCCCTGCAGGCATCCTTCGATGCTGGGGTGGGGATGCAGGGGCACCCACTTCTGGCTCCCCTTGGCGGTGTTGTTGAAGGTGCGAGGCCGTCCCGGCAGGCTCACCACATGGGCTTCCAACACGCCAACCGCATCGCAGGTGCGCAGGATTGCCGAGAGGTTGTGGGGCTTATCCACCGCTTCCAGCACCACCGTGAGGTCCCCCATGCGGCGGCTGAGCACGGCCTGGAGACGCTCAAACCGGCGGGGCAGCAGGGGCATACAGCGGCGATGGCCAACATCCATCGTGTCTGATGACAGGCTCTTGCCCGTGGAGCAGACCTTTGACCAGCGGGTGTGGCAGGCGGTAGCCCTGATTCCTCAGGGGAAGCTCGCCACCTACGGACAGATCGCTGAGCTCATTGGTGCCTACGGCTGCGCGCGCCAGGTGGGCTGGGCCCTGCGCCGGCTGCCCCTGCCCTCCGACATCCCCTGGCATCGGGTGGTGAATGCCAGGGGATGCATTTCTCTTAGCCCCAGCCGCGAGGGATCCGACTGGATGCAACGGGATCTGCTGCTGTCAGAGGGCATCCCGGTGGATGAGGAAGGCCGCTTGCCCCTGGGGCCTTATCGCTGGCATCCGCCGGGCTAGTTGTGGGGGATGAGCAGTCACCCCCAAGGTTTGGCGGCCCGTCAGCTGGCTTGGCAGGTGCTGCAGGCGGTGGCCGCCGGGGCCTATGCCGATGGAGCCCTGGAGCGGGAGTTGGGGCGTGTCGCGCTGTCTCCCGTGGATCGGGCCCTGGCCACGGAGCTGGCCTATGGCGCGATCCGGCAACGGCGCTTGCTTGATGCCTGGCTGGATCTGCTCGGGAAGGTGCCGGCCGAACGCCAGCCCCCCAAGTTGCGTTGGTTGCTGCATCTGGGGCTCTACCAGTTGCTTCACAGCGAGCGGGTGCCTGCGTCTGCGGCGGTGAGCACCACAGTCGAGCTGGCGAAACGCGCTGGCTTGGCCCGCCTCGCTCCCGTGGTCAACGGCATGCTGCGGGCCTGTGTGCGGCGGTTAGAGGCGGGAGATCCGCTGCCCCTGCCAGCGGATCTGGCCCAGGCTCTGGCGATCCGGCAGTCGTTGCCGGATTGGCTGGCCCAGGCGCTGCTGGAGTGGCAAACCCCCGAGCAGGCCGAGGCCTTTGGGAAGGCCTGCAACACGCCGCCCACGCTGGATCTGCGGCTGAACCGGTTGCGCGCTTCAGCTCCGCAGCTCCAGGACGCTTTCGATCAGGTGGGCATCAGCCTGCAGCCGATCGCAGGGCTTCCGGATGGCCTCACCCTGCTGGGGCGCTCCGGTGATCTCAGACAACTGCCCGGCTATGGCGAGGGGCAGTGGTGTGTTCAGGATCGATCGGCTCAAAGGATTGCGCCGTTGCTCGATCCCCAACCCGGTGAGCGCATCCTCGATGCCTGCGCAGCCCCCGGTGGCAAAAGCACCCATCTGGCGGAGTTGATGCAGGATCAGGGCCTGGTGTTGGCCCTGGATCGTGGGGAAGCCCGATTGCGCCGGGTGATCCGCAACAGTGAACGGCTCGGGCTGGGTTGCATTGAGACCCGCCATGGCGATGCGGTGTCGCTGTTGGAGCGTAATCCGGAGATGCGGGGCAGTTTCGATGCGGTGCTGATCGATGCCCCCTGCTCAGGCCTTGGAACGCTGTCGCGTCACGCCGATGCTCGCTGGCGCATTGATCCCGGAGCGATCGAGGGCTTGGTCCGTTTGCAGCGGGAGCTCCTTGAGGCCCTTCTGCCTGCTCTCAAACCGGGGGGGCGCCTGGTCTATGCCACCTGCACCGTGCACCCCCAGGAAAACAGCAACCTGATCGAGGCGTTTCTTGCTGATCATCAGCAGCTCACGCTTGCGCAGAGCTGGCAGCTCTGGCCTGGGCAGCTTGAGGGCGCAGGCGATGGCTTCTACGCGGCCCGGCTTCAGTTGCGTTAGGGCGCCGGCAGTGGTGGTGGTGCCGTAGGCGCAGCAACCGGTGGTGGCGGTGGAGGTGCTGTTGGCGTCGCGGCTGCAGGCGCTTTGGGGGTCGAAGGCTTCTCGGTGGTGGGTTCGGTCGGAGTCCCTTCTGGGATCACCGCTGGTGCAGGAGCATTCGTTTCCTCTGCCGGTGCGCCAGTGGGCTCCGGTGCGGGAGCGGTGTCGGCGGGTTTGGGTTTGGGCTTGAACGCCTTGAGGGGATCGAATTTGCCCTTCAGGGTCGGCTTGGGCGGGAACTGTCGCACCGGCAGTTGCTTGAGGATCGGAGCCATGTAGTCAGACCAGGCCACCACGGCTCTTTCGCTGGTGCTCTTGGTTTCGCGGCTGTTGTCGTAGCCCAGCCACAGACCAGTCACGAGTTGGGGAACGCCGCCGATGAACCAGAGGTCACGGCCCCCTTCTGAGGTGCCGGTTTTGCCCGCTGCAGGCCGGTTGGGCGGCACGGCTCCGTAGCCGGTGCCCCCCTTCACCACCTGCTGCAGCATCCAGAGCATGGCATCGGCGATGTCAGTGGAGACCACGCGTTTACCGCGGTCGCCATCCACCCGGCGGCTCCAGAGCAGTTCTCCGTTGGGCCCCAGGATTTCCTCAAAGGGGGTGGGTTTGACGTAGATCCCTCGGTTGAAGATCGCCGCATAGGCCGTGGTCATGTCGAGCACCGTTTCCTCGGTGGCTCCCACGGCTAGGGGATAGAAGCGGCCCAGCTCCCGGGTGATCCCCAGGCTCTTGGCGGTGGCGATCACCTTGTCGAAGCCCACCTGCTTGAGCAGGCTCACCGACACGGTGTTGAGGGAGTTCTGCAGGGCCACCCATAGCGGCACCACCCCGCGGTATTTGTTGCCGAAGTTGCGCGGGCAGTAACCGCCGCCGAAGCATTGCCAGCGATCGTTCACCTTGTCGTCTGGCTTCATGCCATCTTTCAGCGCCGCCAGGTAGACGAACAACTTGAAGGTGGAGCCTGGGGAGCGCAGGGCCTGAACGGCCCGGTTGAACTGACTCTTGTCGAAGTCTTTGCCGCCCACCATGGCCCGCACCAGGCCGGTGCCGGGCTCCATCGTGACCACCGCTCCCTCGATCTCTCCTGGGGTGTGCTTGTTGATCGTGGCCTGAGCCAGCTCCTGCCATTCCAGATGCAGGCCGGAGCGGATCGTTAGACCACCCACCTCCAGCTCCTCAGGGCTAAGCACGTTGGGCAGCTCCTGGGCCACCCAGCTGGTGAAGTAAGGGGCGCGGCTGGTCCAGTACTTCGGCTCGGCCGGCTTCAGCAGCAGGGGGGCGGCATTGGCCTGATCTTCCTGGAGCGTGTCGATGAAGCCGGCTTCTCGCATCCGCCGCAGCACGATCTTGCGGCGCTGCAGGGCCAGATCGGGATTCACCAGGGGCGAATAGATCGAGGGGGCCGGCGGTAGCCCCGCAATCAGGGCGGCTTCCGGCAAGGTCAGTTCCGCCGGGGTTTTGGAGAAGTAGATCCAGGCGGCATCGGAGACGCCGTAGGCGCTCGAGCCCAGATACACGTTGTTGAGGTATTGCTCAAGGATCTGCTGCTTGCTCAGCTGACGCTCGAGCTTTCCGGCCAGCAGAGCCTCCTTGAGCTTGCGGATCACCGTGCGGTCCTGGCTCAGGAACACGGTGCGGGCCAGCTGCTGCGTGATCGTGCTGGCCCCTTCCTCGACTGAGCCCTGACTGATATTGCGCACCATGGCGCGACCAATACCGATTGGGTCGATGCCGTCGTGCTGGTAGAAGCGGCGGTCTTCCGCGGCGATGAAGGCCCGTTCCACCAGCAGGGGCATCTGCCCGCTGATCAGCTTTTCGCGGGTGGCGGGGCCCAGCTTCTGGATCACCTGGCCATCGGCGGCCAGCACCGTGATCGTGCCGGGGCGGTTGTAGCTGTTCAGGCGTCTGACATTGGGCAGCAAGGCGTCCACCGCCTGGCTGAGCAGAGCCTGGCTCAGAGCAACGCTGATCCCCGCGCCAGCGCCGATCAGGCCGGCTGAGATCAGTTGGCGCCGCCGCCTCTGCTTCACATCACCACCAGGTCGCTATGGCCGATCGCTAGAGCCGTCACGAGCATCCCCAGCACCAGAAAGGGTTGGGCACTGGCCTGGTACTTCACATCGAAGGCCACGGGGTCGCGCAGCAACCAAATGTCCTGGAAGGTGATCTGGGGAATGATCAGCAGCACCAGCAGAACCGCGGCGAAATGTTGGCCGATGGCGATCAGCACCGCAACCATCGCCAGCTGAAACACATCGATCATCCCGGCACTGATCCAGCTGGCCTTCTCGATCCCGAAAGCTACCGGGAGGGATTGCAGACCCAGAGCCCGGTCTCCTTCAACGCTCTTGAAGTCGTTCACCACCGCGATACCCAGACCGGCTAGGGAGTAGGCCAGGGTGAGGATCGCTGTGGTCCAGGTGAGGTGCCCAAACAGGGCCTGACCGGCCCACCAGGGCAGGGCGATGTAGCTGGCTCCCAGGGCGTAGTTGCCGAGCCAGCCGTTCTGTTTGAGCTTCAGGGGCGGTGCGGAATAGATGAAGCTCACGAATGAGCCGCCCAGGGCCAGCAGGAACAGCACCGGGGTGGTGTGCTGTGCCCAGAGGTCGAGTCCGTAGGCGACACCCAGGCCGGCCAGAAGAAGAATCCAGATCTGGGCTTTGACTTGCCAGAGCGGGATCGCGCCGGAGGGGATCGGGCGATAGGGCTCGTTGATCGCGTCGATCTCGCGGTCGTAGTAGTCGTTGATCGTCTGGGTGTAGCCCGCCAGCAGCGGACCACTCATCAACATGCAGGCAATCGAGGCACCGACCTCACTGGGGGTCCAGTGGAAGTTGCCCGAGGCGGCGGCTCCGCAGAGAACTCCCCAGATCAGAGGGATCCAGGTGACCGGCTTCATCAGCTGAAGCCGGATTTTCCAGATGTTGGAGGTGCCGCTGGCACCTTTCATGCCCAACAGCTGCCGGGCTCCACCGCCGGAAGCGGCGGTGGGGTTGGGGGAGTCGCTCACGAAGCGGAGATCAGGCTGCGGTGATTTCGTCGTCGAAGAACCAGTTGGTGGTGCCGTTGCTCAGCTCAACCACCACACCGATGCCCTTGCCGTCGGTGACCTTGAAATCCTTCACGGTGCCGGTGGCATCGCTCTGAAGCGCGGAGACCAGATCGGCGGGGATGCGGTCGCGCACCCGGGTGACCCGCACCTTCGAGCCGATGGTGATGGCAGCCTGGGACATGTCCGGCGCGACGAAAAGTGGCGTCAGGCTAACCCGCTGCAAGACCGCCAATCCATGGTTGCCAAACGGATCATTCCCTGCCTGGACGTGGCCGATGGTCGGGTGGTCAAAGGCGTGAATTTTGTGGGTCTGCGCGATGCCGGCGATCCGGTGGAGCTGGCCTGCCGCTACAGCGCCTCCGGAGCGGATGAGCTGGTGTTTCTCGACATCGCCGCCTCTCACCAGGGCCGGGCCACCTTGGTGGATCTGGTGCGCCGCACCGCCGAGGCGGTGACGATCCCATTCACGGTGGGGGGAGGGATCAGCTCTGTGGAGGGCATCACCGAGTTGCTGCGGGCCGGGGCCGACAAGGTGAGCCTCAATTCCTCGGCGGTGCGTGATCCCGAGCTGGTGGCCCGAGGGGCTGAGCGCTTCGGCTGTCAGTGCATCGTGGTGGCGATCGACGCCCGCCGCCGCGAGGGCCCTGATCCCGGATGGGATGTGTATGTCAAAGGAGGCCGCGAGAACACCGGGCTCGATGCGGTGACCTGGGCCCGCCGGGTGGTGGAGCTTGGAGCCGGAGAGATCCTGCTCACCTCGATGGATGGCGATGGCACCCAGGCGGGGTATGAACTGAATCTCACCCGGGCGGTGGCCGATGCGGTGGAGGTTCCGGTGATCGCCAGTGGGGGCGCCGGCTGCATCGATCACCTGGCCCAGGCTCTCGATGCTGGCCCGGAAGGGGGGCATGCCTCAGCGGCCCTGTTGGCCTCACTGCTCCACGACGGGGTCCTCACGGTGGAAGAGATCAAAACCGAGCTGCTGGGTCGAGGCCTGAATCTCCGGCCCCTGGAGCAGCAGATCCCTGTGGTGGTCTAGCTCGCGCTGCTGCTTTACCTGCCGTTACGATCCAAATCATTCAGCCTTTCGCGCGGCGTGCTGGCCTTCGAGCAGTCCCATTCACCGCTCTTGGTTGGCGCCATCGTGCTGGTGGTGGTGGTGATGGTGGCCTGGGCCCTGCAGCTGATGCAGGCCGCTAGCGATCGCAAAGAGTTTTCGCTGATGCTCGCCGGCTGCATGGTGTGCTCCGCCGCGATCGGTTTGGCCACCGTGATGGTCATGACCCTGACCAGTGCGGATCGCCTTCAGGCCCAGGGCTATTTCAGTTCCGCAGACGCACCGGACAGCGAGCTGATCAGCGGTGGTGTCAGTCTCGATGCCATCTCCTTGCCCTGGGATGTCGCCGAGCGCTGATCCTTCACGAGCCATTCCACCTGGCAATCCTGAGGCGGTCAGGGATCTGTTCGAGCGGATTGCACCGGCCTACGACCGGCTCAACGATCTGCTGAGCCTGGGGTTGCATCGGATCTGGAAGCGTCAGGCGATCGCCTGGTTAGCTCCGCAGCCGGGTCAACGCCTGATCGATCTGTGCTGCGGCACCGGGGATCTGGCCCTGGTGATCGCCGAGAAGGTGCGGCCCGGTGGCTTGGTGCTGGGCCTCGATGCAGCGGAGACCCCCTTGCGGCAAGCGCGCTCTCGTGCGGCCCGGGCCCCCTGGCTGCCGCTGGAGTTTCAACTCGGTGATGCCCTGGACACCCAGTTGGGCGATGGCTGGGCCGATGGGGCGGTGATGGCCTATGGATTGCGCAACCTGCAGGATCCGGCCTTGGGACTCCAAGAACTGCGTCGCCTCCTGCGCGCCGGAGGTCGAGCCGTGGTTCTCGACTTCAACCGCCCTGAAGATCCTCAGGGTTTAACGGCCCGCTTCCAGCGCCTCTATCTACGCCAGTTGGTGGTTCCCCTGGCGCGCAAGGCCGGCCTTGAGGCGCAGTATGCCTATCTCGAAGACAGCCTGGCCCGCTTTCCGACTGGAGTGCAGCAGGAGCAGCTGGCCTTGGCTGCCGGGTTCACGCACGCACACCATCAACCCCTGGCTGGAGGTCAGATGGGGATGCTGCAGCTGGTGGCCTAAGGCGGGGTGATGCCTTGGGTCACCCAGATCACGCCGAAATAGAGACCCAGAAAGGTCAACACCAGAGCCCCCACCAGAAGCTTTCCATCCATGGCTCTGCTCAGCGGATCAGGTTCATGCCGAGGAAGCCTCGGCCGAGGCCCGAGCTCCTCTCGTTCAAGTAGCTGAGGGCAATTTCAAAGTCCATCAGGCCCTCCTGCTCCATCAGCTCTTTCGGCAGCTTGCCCTCGCTGCGGGCGGCGTAGTTGGCATAGATCTCGTCCTTGCGGGCACTCAGAAAGCTCACCACTTCCTGCACCACAAAATTGGCCCACTCGCTTTTGTCCTTCGGACTCACCACCCCAGGGGCCATCGTTTCGGCGTCGGTTGCCGCAACCCTAGGAACCCCGTTAGCGACAATCGGCTAACTAACAGGCCCCACGAGCCCTCGGTCGCGTGCATTTTCAGGACATCATCCAGACCCTCAACCGCTTCTGGGCCGAGCGGGGCTGCCTGATCCTTCAGCCCTACGACACCGAGAAGGGGGCTGGCACCATGAGCCCCCACACGGTGCTGCGGGCGATTGGTCCAGAGCCCTGGGCGGTGGCCTACCCCGAGCCCTGCCGCCGTCCCACCGATGGACGCTACGGCGACAACCCCAACCGGGCCCAGCACTATTTCCAATACCAGGTGCTGATCAAGCCCAGTCCTGATGCGATTCAGGAGACCTACCTGGCCTCGCTCGAAGCCCTGGGGATTCGTGCCAAGGACCACGACATCCGCTTCGTGGAAGACAACTGGGAGTCCCCCACCCTCGGCGCCTGGGGCGTGGGTTGGGAGGTCTGGCTCGATGGCATGGAGGTGACCCAGTTCACCTATTTCCAGCAGTGCGGCGGCATCGACTGCCGGCCGGTGTCGATCGAGATCACCTACGGCCTTGAGCGCCTGGCGATGTATCTCCAGGATGTCGAGAGCATCTGGGATCTCTCCTGGGATGGCAACCGCTCCTACGGCGACATTTGGTTGCCGTTTGAGAAGGGGCAGTGCACCTACAACTTCGAGGCCTCGAACCCCGAGCGGCTCAAGCAGTTGTTCGCGATCTATGAGGCGGAGGCCGCCGATCTGGTGGCCAGGAAGCTGCCGGCTCCTGCCCTTGATTTCGTGCTCAAGTGCAGCCACACCTTCAACCTGTTGGAGGCCCGCGGGGTGATCTCGGTGACCGAGCGCACCGCCACCATCGGTCGCATTCGCAATCTGGCCCGTCAGGTGGCGGAGGCCTGGTTGGAGGAGCGTGAAGCGCTGGGCTTCCCGCTGCTGAAGCAAGAAGCGGCCGTCGCGGCCTGATCGAGATCCGCCATTAAGGGGAATGCTCGGCGTAGAGCGTTCCCTCCAATGGCTGTTGCCCTGTTGTTGTTGCTCGGGCTCCTTGGCGGAGCCTTGGCGCAATCGGCACTCCATGGGTTGCTGCTGGGGCTGCTTCTGCTGAGCGCCGCTGTTTGGCTTCGGCTGCAACGCCGCTGGCCCATCCGTCGACTGGCCTTGGTGCTGCTCTTGGTGATGTTGTGCGCGCTGCGGGGCTCCCTCGGTTCTCGTCCTGCTCCCGGTCCGCTTGATCCGGTTCGGGCCATCTCCTCCGCTCCGCAGAGCCAGGCTCTGGTGGGTCGCTGGACGCGCGATAGCACCGTGCGAGATGGCCGCTGCCAGGGTCTGGTGGAGGTGAGCAGCCTGGATTCGGCCGTGGCCCGCGGCCTCACCGAGGTGACGCTCGAGCCATGCCAGGTGCCCATTCGAGAGGGGGCTTGGATTCGGGTCCGGGGACGCTTGCGCCAGCCGCTCCCCTCGCCGCATCCCCTGCTGCCGGGTCCGGCCGAACGGCTTGCGGCCCAGGGCAGCTGGAGTCAGTTCCGTGCCTCCCAGCTGGAGTTGTTGCGGCAAGACTGGACCCCCTTGGCGGATCTGCGCCGGCGGATTGCCACGCGCCTGCAGAGTGCGGCCGGACAGGACTCCGGTGGCCTGATGGCGGCCCTGGTGTTGGGTGGTGCCCAGGTGGAGCTGGATTCCGGTTTGCGGGAGGCCTTTCGCGCCGCCGGACTGTCCCATGCCCTCGCCGCTTCCGGCTTCCACCTCTCGGTGTTGCTCGGCACCACCTTGGCCCTCGCCCGCGGCTGGCCCAGCGGGCTGCGGATCGCGGCCGGCGGAGCCGCGATGGCCCTGTTTCTTGCCCTGGCGGGAGCGCAGGCCTCCGTGGTGCGGGCCGTGCTGATGGGGGCGGCAGTGTTGCTGATCCGTGAATCAGGCCGAAGCAGTCGCCCGCTGCGGATCCTGCTCAGCACCGTGGTGTTGATGCTCCTAGTGCATCCCGCCTGGGCCCATGCGATCGGTTTTCAACTCAGTGCCGCAGCGACGGCCGGGTTGATCCTGTGGGCGGGGCCGATCGAACAGCGCCTCCTGCCCTGGATGCCGCGCCGGCTCGCGGCACTGCTGTCGGTGCCCCTGGCGGCCTCGCTGGCCACCCTGCCTCTGCAGCTGCTGCATTTCGGGGTGGTTCCCAGTTATGGGGTGCTGGCCAATGCCCTGGCCGCTCCACTGCTCACCCCCTTGACCCTCGGGGCCATGGGGATGGCACTGCTGGCGCTGCTCTGTCCGCCCTTGCTGCCGTTGGCGGCCTTCGCGCTGGTGCCGCTGGCTCAGCTGTTGATGGCGTTGGTCAAGGGCGTGGCCGCTCTGCCCTTGGCGCAGCTCCCGGTGGGGCTGCTCAGCCCTCTATTGCTGGCGCTGCTGCTTGGTGGCGTGTTGCTCTGGGGCCGCTGGAGAGCGCTGGCGGCGGTGTTGCTGCTGGCCGGGTTTGGGATTCGCTGGCTGGAGGTTCAGCGCGATCAGCTGGTGCTGGTGCACCAGGGGGAGCGGCAGTGGCTTCTCAGCCGCCACCAAGGCCGCGGGGCGCTGGTGAGTCTGCGCTCCGATCCAGTGAGTTGCGGTAAGGCTCGCCAGTTGGCCACCGGCCTGGGCCTCCATCGCTACGACTGGATCCTGCTGCTGGACCCCGTGCCTGCCCCGCAACCCCAGTGCTGGCAATCGCTCTCCAGCAGTGTGGTGGATCAGAGCCGCTTAACCCTGGGGCGCCGCCTGCAGAGTCCGGGGCTGGCGGTGGAAACCCTGGCCTCCGATAGCCGGGGGCTGTCGCTGCAGGTGGGGCGCGGCCGCTGGCTGCTGTTGCCGGATCGTCAGGCCTGGTGGGCCTGGAGGCGGCAGCGCAGGGATCCAGGGCGGGGGGTCTGGCTGGGCTTCAGCCCCAACCCGCGGGAGCGAAAACACTTGGAAGCGACCTCGGCGCCGGGAGACTGGTGGCCCCAAGCCGGTTCAGGCAGCGGTTGGCACCAAAGCTGAGCCGGCTACCCCATCCGTACACTGGCCGAGTCGCCTGGAGAGGTGGCTGAGTGGTCGAAAGCGAACGACTCGAAATCGTTTGAAGGGCAACCTTCCGTGGGTTCGAATCCCACCCTCTCCGCTCTGAGCACGTCTCACAACGTCTTCCCCTGTCCCACTTTCCTTGTGGGGCAGGGGTTTTCACTATCTGCGCTAATTACTGTCGCCCTCCGCTCGGAGCGCTCTCTCTGGATTTGCTCGTAGGCGTTATTGATTTCAACCACGCGCTCGTTTATTAGTGATGCCGCTACATCTGGAAGATCTTTTGGCAGTCTATCTGAATGCAGATCAAATAATAACCTTCTTCTTGCTTGTTTTATTTCTTCGTCCGTTGCGCTTGTGCTTACACCTAAGACCTCATATGGTGAGCGCATGGATTTGACGATACATCTTTCCTACTCTATTGCCTTAGCGACTCACACGCCTCTCCATCGCCGTCACGGTCAAGGTAGGTGTGTCCTTGCCTGAGCAGGTTCTGCGCCTTGCTCCAGGATCCGATCTCACCGCAGTGATACCTTCCGCTGCTGGAGGCACCACTGCCTGAAGACGCATTGCTGCCACCACGCCTGCTGCGCCTGTAATCCCATGGGCGCTGGATGCCACCTGGCACCCCCCACACTCCAGCACCCTTCACACGGGCATCGTTCTCCAATCGGGAATAGGTCTGACGGTCACAACCGCTGATGTACTGCCAGTAGACGAATGCATCCCCAGATCCCACCAGGGACTGGTTGATGTTGGTGCTGCCCTTGAGGACCTCGGCAACGCTCCTGCCATAGCGATCCGTTGACTTAGTTCTGAGGGTGACCTGGGATCCGATGGGCAGCAGACCCTGAAGTGCTCTCCTTGCCTCCATCCCATAGGAGGATTGGGAGGTCTCTGGAGCATCAATACAGGCAAGACGAACCTTGATCCGCCCACTGCCCTCGCTCACGGTGATGGTGTCTCCATCCCCAACTGACAGGACAGATGCGGTGTGAGCGGGTGCCGCCAGTAACAGCACCCCGCCCAGTAGGAATGCCCATCTCATCGCATCACCCCCACAACTCCAACCCCAGTCCCGCCAATGCTGCCGCCCGCCTCAAGCACGAGGAAGCAGCGACCTCAGCAGCGGGCGCCTTGGATGCCGACTCCTGTGGTTCTGATGCCACTGCCGAGTAGTGGAGCAGGTCACCGTCAGCGGTAGGAATGGTCAAACGACCAGTGACCACCACGGCACCGCCAACCTCCTGAACGCTCTGCACCTCCCAGCACCAACCAGGGGCACGGTGATGAAGGTGGCGGGCAATTGGTGTTCCAGGGGCAGTAGGTCAGAGTCGTCGTGCCCTGCTTCCTGGTCTTCAGGTGCCTTGGATCAATGGGGCGTGACAGATCCGCCAGGGTTTCGGCAGTAGGGCGAAGCGAGAACTTGGCGCTGGATGCCTGAGTGCCGTTGCTGCTGCTCTTGAGCATAGGATTGAACCTCTGTGGGTTTCAGTGCTGTAACTATAGTGCCTGGTGCTGCTTCTGTAAAGTTGTGTGCCCTGTTTGAGGGTGCCTGGGTAGCGTTGGTATCTACCTGCTCCAGCAGCGTGGACACCTACTCGCAACCGCTTCTGGATGCCCTGGATCACCTCTGCCATCAGGTGGACGGTGACCCAGAGATTGAGCAGGCGTTCTACGCCGCCAAGACGCCAGAGGCGATGGTCAATCTTGCGGAGGCAACGGGAATTTTCGTTGATGCCGATGACTTCCGTGCCCTACTAAGGAGTGGAAGCACGGAATGTTGGGTGGTGCGTGGTGATGACAGCGAAAATCCAATTGTTCATCTCCAACGGATTTTTGGCGTATTACCGCTGCCCGCCAAGACAATCGGAGATTTCATTCAATAGTCGTCCCCGTACTTAAGTCCTGATGTTGCATCCATCAGTTCCACTGTCGTCTGATAACCCTGTGCCACGGTCACTTCGTGCTGAATACCGATATCCCTCAGGGTGGCGATATCAAATTCAGGAGCAGTGATCCAACTGAACCCCTTACCGAAGGTGTTGTCGGGGTTCACCACATACCAATGACAGGCGGTATCGGGAACGGCAACGGAGCACTTCGTCCAGTCGTTATCCCACTGCGGCACCTGAACAAAGGAGAGGGCAGCGAAGAGGAACCCAAAGAGACCAGCGAACATAACCCCGTTACAAGTCGTTACACCCTACTTGCATCTGGGAGGGACGGATCGTTCCTTTCTCAATCAGGTGTCCTGAACCAGGCACAGATAGGTGCTCACCAGCGGTTGTGCTCGCCCATCTCGTTGCGCCTGCTGCTGAAGACCCTTAATGGCATCACGGATCTCAGGGGCATAGTCCCAACGGTCCTGGATCGTGAGCGCAGCACCCATCCACCAGGGGCACGAACACCAAAGCGCAGTTCAGGGTCTGAGAAAACCTCCAGCAGTTCAGCGTCTATTGCTTGTCGCTCCTGCTCCAGGGTCTTCAGTTGCCCTGAGATCTCCACCCGTCGCTGCAGCAACTCATCAGTGCTGAGGTCTGCCAGATGGGGGTAGGGGTCTGGTCGTTCAGGCGGGAGGGTTTCCTGCAGGTGCTTCAGGGCAGCAGGGTGTAGTGGAGTCATTTCTCATGGATGGCACCCTCTTTGACGAGTCGGTTGTAGTGGCAGCGGATGGCGTCCTCTACGACTGCTGAGAGGGTGATGGGTTGATTGGTCTGTTTGCGGTGCTCCTGGATCGCTGACACCATCCCCATCACCTCATCGCTGAGGCGAATGCCGAACTGCTTGGGGGCGTCAGGGTGCTCAGATGCCATTGCTGGTGGGACTAGTGGATTGAGTGTGGCAGGGGTTTTCACCCCCACCAGCAGCGGCAAAAGGTTTCATCAGGCGGGGACCAGCGGCGCTTCTTGTGCTGCTGCCACCTCAAGGGTCAGGGCATCCAGCAGTTGATCGCCCACGGATCTGGTGCTGCTCCAGTTCATTCGGGCATCCAGCGCCTGACCGAAGAGCGAGGAGACCTCAGTAGAGACCACGCCCGCAAGCAGGTCAGCAGCGAACGCCCAGTTTTCCAGCATCAGGGCATTGGACAGGCGACCATCGGCAGCAGCATCAATGGACTGCTGTTCCCATTGGCAGCACTGGTTCCGTAGGGCAGCAACGATCACCCCCTGCACGGCGTTGAGGGTCGCCAAGTCAATGGCAGTCAGGTCGGTTGGCATTGGTCTGAACCTCTTTGGGTTTCTGGGATGGGTTGAGAGGGCGGGTTTCTATGAACCTCTTGCCCTCAACGCAGTAATAATAGCGTAAGGCGCTGGTAAATTGTCGCAAGGCACTCGGTAGATTGCGGAATGTTCCGATGGGTTCTGGAGTGTGTATCGCTGCGGCACATTCTTTAGATTTGCTTTAGAAATGAGGGGTAGGCGGAGTCGTTATGGATTTCTCTGGGTTCCCCTCCCTTCTTGCTTTTGCTGCTTTGGCAGGGTTCGTGCTGCTTCAGGTGATGTTCGGTTTGACTGCCTGATTACCCATCTGTTGTGTCAGGTGCTCAGGTTTCAACACTGAGCACTGCTTTGCCCCTCTTGGGTGCTTCAGGTAGTGTGCGCCCTATGGCAAAGCAAGTCCGTCTGACACTCGCTAAGGCAATCGCCAAGGCAAATCTGCGCCGTGCTGAAGCGGGCGAGAAACCCATCACGATGAACTCTCTTGCGGTTCAGGCAGGGGTCTCAGCGACCACCATTACCCGCCTGGCAAGACCTGTTGATGATCCGAAGGCGGCATCAGCACTGTCGCTGGATCTGGCGTCCAGGATTGTGACGGTGCTGGATTGTGGAATTGAGGATTTGTTGGAGGTGGTCGTTCAATGACTCAAGTTTTCAGCGAGAAAAAAGACCACACCTCTTCATCACCTTTTAGAAAATACTTGTCTCTCCACTGGGAGGAGATCTTTTTCCTCGTATTATGGTCTCTTCTGAGTTTTCAAGTCATATTCTTTGTTTCTGATACAAAGTCGATCCTGAGTGATGCTGGAGGTGCAGTTGCCGTCTTTGCGTCATTCGAGTCCTTTATTCTCTCCACTGCATCCTATATAACGCTTCCATTATTCGTTGTGCCTTTGATTTTCCTGATCTTCTATCAAGGCAGACCGTCCTGGGCGAGAATTTATCTTGACTTTAATGGCATCTATATTACCGTAAGAATGTTTATTCAATTAGTCGGTCTCAATCTACTTGTCTTTGATCGTGACTCTCCCAGGTTTGCGCTGATTACTCAGTTGCTGTTCTTTCTGCCCTATTCACTGCTAATCTGGGGGTGGATCTACTGGCGCCTCGACACATTTGCGAGTGCGGCGCATCGCAGTTATTTCCGACTGGATTGCGAACGAGATACCCCCCGTCCTATTGATTACCTGGTGGCGTCATTTTCCTCTGTGTTTTCTGCTTCTATCAGTGCCATCAAGGGGCGCTCTGCAAGGGCAAGAGTGTTGATCATCGTTCACGGTTTTGTTGTTTATGACATTATGGGACTAACCCTTTCTAGGGCAGTTGCCTTGATTCAGACCAATTGATGTGATTGCTTAGGTAATGCCACCATGGGGTGAACCGCTCAATCGTTTTTGCCTGCTTCAGGGTTTTTCTCCATGTAAAACTTGCGTCGTGCTGAGGCGGGCGAGATACCCATCACGATGAACTCGCTTGCAGTTCAGGCAGGGGTCTCGGCAACCACCATCACCCGTCTGCCAAGACCTGTGGATGATCCGAAGGCGGCATCGGCGCTGTCACTGGATCTGGCATCAAAGATCGTGACAGTGCTGGATTGTGGGATTGACGACTTGCTAGAAGTAAGTGAGGTCTGCTGTTAGGTGCTGGAGCATATTCTTCTATGACCGACTTAGCACAGCGGTTCCAGCAGTGGGCAGATGAGTTGGTCGACTTGTCTGGTCGCAATGTCTTGATAAGTTTCAAGGTAACGAAGACATCAACTATCATTCCTGTTGACGATGCTGTCAGGAAACTACTTGCTGGCGAAAGTCTTCAGATGGGTCAAGTTGTAGACCTTGAATTAGCAGAATCAAAAAAGGCAGCGACGGGACTGATTCGGGATGCAATCGAGTTCGAAGAGAATAAAGGCATTGAGGTTCTAAAACTTGTTTCAGGATTTGCAAGTTGGAAATCGGACAAGGTTTCCAATGCCAATGCACCACTTTTTCTGTACTCACTCCTAGTAGAGAATCCTGGTACTCGTATTAGCAATATTAAAATCAAATTAGTTGACGATGAACCAGAACTTAATCCTGTTTTCCTGCTGCATCTTAAGAGAAGAATCGGTGTAGAAATTGATCAGGACTCCCTAGAGGACAAAATTTCAGAGGGAGAAGACGCTGTATGGGAGGAGTTGCTTCATCAATGCCCGCCTGTACTTAAGTTGACACGCCGTCCTGGTTATGCAATTAGGAATCTTCGATATCCAAGTCTGCCAATGGTTAATGATCTCCTTTCATCAGGAGATGCTTTGGCACAGAATAGACTGATTGCTGCGCTGGCAGGGGATGATGATTCTCGTCGATCACTGCGGGATGATGTTAGTAACACTAGGCGAGAAGAACCCGACCATATTTCACCTGATCAAGAGTTTCTAGTCCTCGACTCAGATTCAAGTCAGCAGTGGGCAGTTAATTCTGCCTTGAAGGGGCAGAATCTAGTGATTGAGGGACCACCTGGAACAGGTAAGAGTCAGACCATTGCTAACCTGATTGCTAGTTATATGGCAATTGGCAAGACGGTTCTGTTTGTTGCTGAAAAACGAGCGGCAATTGATGCCGTCAAGAAAAGGATTGATGCTGTTGGTCTTGGAGAATGCTTCCTTGACTTGCACTCTGCAGAAACTGTAAGAAAGCGTCCCGCCGAACCCTTTATCAAAGCACTTGACGACATCGCCTCAATACCACCAGTAGATTATTCAGGGAATTCTCTTCACCTTAGTAATTCCAGAGGGATTTTGGTTGCTAGAACAAAAGCAATCAATGAAAGGCGGGCACCCTGGGACTGTACTTACTTAGATGTTCTCCAAGTTGCCATCGAGTCTTCCTCAACTGCCACGTCTAAGTTCAGCATATCCTCGGGTGAGGTCAACGTAATAAAGTATGCAGCACTGATTGATTTACGACGAGCGATTGATGAGTTAATCTCGCTCTCTGCGAGAGATCTTCTTTCGCTTAAGTCTCCCATTGCATCAGCAGTACGGCAAAGTCGTCTTGTGAATAGTTTGGATATCCAAGCGATTGTCTCACTCATTGATGATCTTCGGATTTCCCTCGGGCGTATTTCTAATTGGAATGCCGAAATCCAGATCTTTGCACAGCGCAGTGGGTCTGTGCCAATGCTTACCTCACTGGCAAGCGTGCTGACGGTTTTTGATGCTCTTGATCAGATCAATCTGGAAGAGGCGAAGGTAGACACCAGGCATAATTCTGCTCTTAGCGACGGTGAA
>Ga0194118_10003211_pt1 | contig 19344 bp, 15 predicted proteins | sample TA2MahsurfametaG_2_FD_148662 | JGI IMG/M metagenome (GOLD analysis project Ga0194118, IMG submission 148662) | Freshwater microbial communities from Lake Tanganyika, Tanzania - TA2015013 Mahale N5 surface | ecosystem: Environmental > Aquatic > Freshwater > Lake | place: Tanzania: Lake...
ACCGCAGACAACAAGCACGAGCGCTGATTCAGCGTTGCCGCATCCAGCTAGTAGAAACAGAGCCCGTACAAATTCGGGCATTTGTCAGTCTGCCAACCGACCGGGAACACGGCGGTGGCTATCGTCTGATCACAGAAGTCGCAGGCGACACGTACCTCAAGGAAGAGATGCTGCGGGACATCCGCATGACCATCACCCGCTGGACGCAGAAGCTGCACCTGTTGGATCAAGACTTGGCCGACAAGCTCCTTGAGATTGAGGAGCGACTCAATCGTAAACAACAACCCGCGCAGCAACGCGCATGAGCGTTAGGAAAGTGGCCGAGATGCCCGAGCTGTATCAATCTGCCGACTTAATCCGCGCAAGAGGGCGGATATGACCGCAATCAACTTGTATCTAGTATGCAATGCCCGGAATGTGGATCAGCAGCCCGAACAATTGAAACTCGACTTCGGGACGACGGACTCAAACGAAGGAGGTACATGTGCGTAAACAAACACAAGTTTACGACTGTCGGGACAGCAGAGAAACTGAGCCTCAACCCACAAAACAATCCGCACCGACACGAGCAAACGATCGTCAAGTCGCGGGGACCCACTACAAACAACTCACCCACGAAACCTGGGACGTTATCATTGATTGGAATCTTGGCTACTTGGATGGCAACGCCGTCAAGTACCTCAGTCGATGGCGACACAAAGGAGGAATAGAAGACCTGAAAAAAGCGCGGCACTACATCGACAAACTAATCGAGGTCGAAGAGAACAAAGGCGGCTAAGTAGGATTGCGGAGCGCGCTAGTCTTGCAGATGTGAATACGCACCGCGCTTGGATGGGGCCGCCCAACTTGTTTGCCCGCCCAAGCATCCGTTACCTAGAACGAGGGGCTAGGAATCTGCATTCCCCCTCACCTACAACTGAGACACATATGGCTGCAACCCCAGAGAAAAAAGTGAAGCTGGCGTGTACTGCCTTGCTCAAAAAGCACGGCGCGTATCACTTCTTACCCGTCACGGGAGGCTTCGGCAAGTCCGGGGTGCCAGACATCATCGTGTGTTATCGAGGCTTATTCCTGGGCATTGAGTGCAAGGCTGGCAAAGGCAAGACCACCGCACTGCAAGAACGCGAGATGGAGTTCATCCGCGCAGCAGGAGGATCGACCCTCGTCATACGCGAGAACAACATCAACGAACTACAGGAGTGGTTAGATACTAGGAGTTCACCACATGGATAACGAAGACTATGGTCGGTTCATGGAGGCGCACGTCGCCAACATGGAGCCTGAAAAAAGAGAGGCGTTGATCAACGCCATCAAGCTGGTGTTCCGCACCTTCATCGAGAACGAGACGCAAGGCGTCCTCATACTGCTCGACAACGAGCACTGCATGACCACGATGGGTCTTAACGCAAGTTACCCCGAGACTGAACGCTTGGTGCAGCACGCGATGGGCCTGTTCGTGCGGGACTCGGTACGGGCCGAGCAAGAAACAAAACACTAAGAGGGGGGAGCGCATGAGCATGCCGTTTGAGCGGGTGCTGGTGGTGGACTTCGAGACTGCCTGGAGCCACAAGGACTACACGCTGTCGAAGATGACAACGGAAGAGTACGTCCGCGACCCGCGCTTCAAGGCGTGGGGTCTGTGTTGGAAACATCTGGGCGAAGAAGGTTCAGCCGTCTGGGTGCGGGGCAAAGACGTGCAGGCGTGGGTAGATGGGATTGACTGGAGCACCACCGCTGTGCTGGCACACAACGCTCAGTTTGACGTGACGATTCTGTCGTGGGTGTATGGGGCGAAGCCTGTCTTCATCTTCGACACGCTGAGCATGGCACGCGCACTGCGCGGCATTGAAGCGGGTAACTCCCTGGCCAAGCTGGCCGAGGACTTTGAGCTACCGCCCAAGGGTAAAGCTGTGCACAGTACCGATGGGTTGTTAGAAGAAATAAACTTTGCCATAGAGCAGGAGCTGGCCGACTACTGCAAGCATGACGTGATGCTGTGCGAGGCGATCTTCAACAGACTGATGCCAGGATATCCAACCAAGGAGCTGCGCCTCATAGACCTTACGCTGAAGATGTACACACGCCCCTTGTTGGAGCTTGACAAGGACATGCTGCGCGAAGCCATTGAGGAAGAGAAGACTGCACGTGAGGGACTACTACAGAGACTCGGCGTTGATGAGGCTGTACTTGCGTCGAATGATCAATTCGCTGCGTTACTTCAACAAATCGGAGTCCAACCGCCTACGAAGATCAGCAAAACAACGGGGAAAGAAGCGTTTGCCCTGGCAAAAAATGATGCGCTCTTCCAAGCTTTAGTCAATGGGGACAACGAAGAAGTTGCGCTCCTATGTGAAGCACGGCTGAAGGTCAAGTCTACAAGTGAGCGCACTAGGGCGCAGCGATTTCTGGATATAGCCAACAGAGGTAGGTTGCCTGTGCCCCTGAGTTACTACGGAGCAAAGTCTGGTCGATGGTCTGCCGCCAAGGGCAGCGCCATCAACATGCAGAACTTGAAGCGTGGGTCGTTCCTACGCAAAGCAATCATGGCCCCAGATGGACATCAACTTGTTGTGGGTGACCTGAGTCAGATTGAGCCACGCGTGTTGGCTTGGCTTGCTAATTACGAAGAGATGCTCAACATCTTCAGAGTTGGGAACGATCCTTATGCTGCCTTCGGTGCGCAGATGTTCAACATCCCTGGCATGACCAAGGAGAGCCATCCCGATCTGCGACAGTCTGCGAAGTCTGCGCTGCTTGGCTGCGGCTACGGGTTGGGCTGGCAGTCGTTTGCTCAGCAACTTCTTACAGGGTTCCTGGGCGCACCGCCCATGCGTTACAACAAGGACTTTGCAAGAGCACTGGGGATCAACAAGGAGTTTGTTTTGGACTTCCTTGAGTTCAAGGCAAACAACGCCAAGATTCTCGGCATCACCACTGTGCTCGATGTCCGTGACCTCGTTATACACTGTGTTGCAGCGAAGGCCATCATCGACATCTACAGGTACACAGCATGGCCGGTGGTGAGGCTGTGGAATTACTTCTCCTTGCTGATCGAGCAAAGCCTTGCAGGCGGCGAAGAAGTGATGTACAAATGCCTTACGTTCCGCAAAGGCGAGATCGTCTTGCCCAACGGCATGAGTGTGTTGTACCCCAACCTGCGTCAAAAGAAGGACGATCAGGGCCGATTGCAATGGGTGTACGGGCCGGACGAGACGAAGCTGTATGCGGGAAAGATCACGAACAACGTGGTGCAGGGCACTGCGCGGATCGTGATGACGGATGGGATGCTAAGGGTGGCCAAGCGTTACCCCATCGCAGGCACTGTGCACGATGAGTTGATTGCCGTGGTGCCTGATGATGAAGTTAATGACGCGAAGACTTGGGTCTTGGCGCAGATGACTATGGAGCCGACATATATGCCGGGGCTTCCCCTGGCCGCTGACGGTGGCGCTCACCGCCGATACGGATTAGCAAAAGGATAACGAAAGGAGAAAGCATGCTCAACATTCCAATACGCATACGGGTCGGCACCAAGATGTACTCGGTCGATGTGGTCGAGTCCATGCGGCAGAAACGTGAGATGGGCGAAGTGCATTACGACCAGCGCAAGATAAGCATCGCACAGCGCAGCAACGTCACGGGGCGCACGTACACCGAAGACGAGATCAACGACACCTTCTGGCACGAGCTGGTGCACGCCATCCTGTACGACATGAACAGTCGCCTGCACGACGACGAGCGCTTCGTCACCGAGTTTGCAGCGCGCCTTGCCACAGCCATTAAATCCGCCAAGTTCAAATGAACGACTCAGTTACCTGGAGCCACAGCGGCCTAAAAGACTTCGAGGGCTGCGCCCGCCGCTACCATGAGGTCAAGGTTCTCAAGAACTACCCGTTCCAAGAAACCACCCACACCATCTACGGCAAGGACGTGCACAAGGCCATCGAGGACTACGGCAAGGACAGCACGCCAATTCCCGAGAAGTACGCGCAGTTCAAGCCCGTAGTAGATGCGGTGTTGCGTAAGTCGGGAAGAAAACTCTTTGAGCACGAGATGGGTGTGACGCGTGACTTGCAGCCATGCGGCTTCAACGATCCGAATCGGTGGGTCAGAGGCATCGCTGACCTGCTCATTATCAACGACGACAACCTCAGCGCCAGGGTAGTTGATTGGAAGACGGGCAACAACAGGTACCCGGACAAGGATCAGCTCGTGCTGATGTCCCTCATGGTGTTCGTGCACTTCCCCCACATCCGGCAGGTTAAGTCGGCACTCTTCTTCCTGGTCAAGGAAACGATGACCACCCACGCCATGTTGCGCGGTGAGGCAGAGGAAGCGTGGTGGCGATACCGTGAACGCGTAGCCAAGCTGGAGATGTCGCACAAGAACGATGTGTGGAACCCCACACAGTCGCCGTTATGCGGGTGGTGTCCCGTAACCACCTGCCTGTTTAATCCCAAAAATTAAGGAGCCGAATATGGCAAGAAACTATCGCTCTGAGTATGAAAACTATCAGGGCACGCCGGAACAAATTAATAAGCGCGCCGAACGCGTCAAAGCAAGAAGGCTGATGGAGAAAACAGGAGCTGCTAAAAAAGGAGACGGCAAAGACGTAGATCACATCACGCCCATGCGCAGTGGCGGCACATCCGCTAAAAACAATCTGCGCATGCGCAACAAAAGCGCAAATCGCAGCGACAACAAATAAATATTGGAGAAAGACATGCAAAGACTTGAAGATGAAGACATCCTCGAAACCTTTGGCTGGCTGATCGGGATGCTTGCCGCCCTGGGCTTTCTGTTTGGAGCCGTCGTGTATTTTTGCTACTGGGCGGGGTGGCTGTCATGAGTAGAGCAGTTATGCAGTTGCAAAGTTTCTCAACAAACACAACTAAGAGAATATGGAAGTAATAGACAACAAGCTGCTGCTTTTCCGCACGCGCAACCCAAGCAAGTACCGGCTCATACCCAAGAGCCAAGCCATCCCTATCCCTGGCGGTTACAACGTGGCCGTGCACTGGGGGTTGGACGAAGTGCGAGTGCTGCGCAACATGGGCGTAAAAAACGTCCCCTCTCCTATTTATGGTAGGTACAACTGGCCTGGGCGCTACAAGCCGATGGTGCATCAAAAGGAGACGGCCTCTTTTCTCACGCTAAACCGGCGGGCGTTTGTGTTTAATGATCCTGGCACCGGCAAGACGCTGTCCGCTTTGTGGGCCGCCGACTACCTGATGAAGCGCGGTGACATCCGCCGCGTGCTGATTCTTTGCCCGCTGTCCATCATGCACAGCGCCTGGATGCAGGACTTGGGCAACAGCGTGATTCACCGCAGCGTGGTGGTGGCGCATCACCAGCAGGCCGCACGGCGCATCGAGCTGATTCAAGAGAACTACGAGTTCGTGATCATCAACTACGAAGGCTTGGCCCTGATCGCTGACGAGGTGCGCAACGACGGGCGGTTTGATCTGATCATCGTGGACGAGGCCAACGCCTACAAGAACCCACAGACCAAGCGGTGGAAGGCGCTGGCCTCCATCCTCAAGCCCGACACCTACCTGTGGATGATGACCGGCACGCCTGCTTCCCAAAGTCCTGTGGACGCCTACGGCTTGGCCAAGCTCGTGAACCCCAACGGGGTGCCCAAGTTCTACACCGCATGGCGCGATGCCGTGATGAACAAGATTACGATGTTTAAGTGGGCGCCCAAGGCCGATGCTGCCGACCGGGTTTTTGAGGCGCTGCAGCCCGCCATCCGCTACAGCAAGGCCCAGTGCCTGGACCTGCCGCCCGTCATCACCATGACCCGCGAGGTGCCGCTCACCCCGCAGCAGGCCAAGTATTACAACATACTGAAGTCCCAGATGCTGGTCATGGCAGCAGGCGAGATAATCACGGCAGTCAACGCAGCCGTTGCCCTCAACAAACTCCTGCAAATCAGCGCAGGTGTGGCGTACACGGACAACAAGGAAGTTGTGGAGTTCGACGCCACGCCGCGCCTGAACGTGCTGATGGAAGCACTTGAGCAGACCGACCGCAAGGTGATCATCTTCGCCCTGTTTCGCTCTGCCATCGACGCCATCAGCGAGTTCCTGACCAAGAACGGCGTGGTCAACGAGCAGATTCACGGCGGCGTCACCGCCACCAAGCGAGGCGACATCATCAACCGCTTCCAGAAGCAGCCCAACCCCAGGGTGCTGGTCATGCAGCCTGCGGCTACAGCGCACGGCATCACGCTCACGGCTGCCGACACGGTGATCTTCTATGGCCCGCTCATGTCGGTGGAGCAGTACACCCAGTGCATCGCACGCGCTGACCGCAAGGGCCAGGACTCGGACAAGGTGACGGTGATCCACATACAGGGTTCACCCGTAGAGAAGAAGATGTTCAAGGCGCTCACCAACAAGGTGGACGACAACGCACTGCTGGTTGACCTGTTCAACAACGAAGTTCACGAAAGGGGGTTGTAATCGATTCTAGACAATGTACAATTCTGGACATAACAACGAAAGGAGAAAGTGATGAGTGAAGACACCATCCCGATGGACAAGCTGGCGCGCATGTACATGAAGATGCGTACGGCCATCCAAGACCTCGACAAGCAGATCGAGGACATTAAAGAAGCACAGCAGCACGTGAAGAACGCCATGAAGGATCAGATGATGGCGCTTGGAACCAAGTCTGTGCGCACCGACTTCGGCACGATTACGATCAAGGAGAAGACTCGGTTCTACACGCAGGACTGGGACAGCTTCAAGAAGTTCGTGATTGAACACGACGCCGTCGATCTGTTGGAGAAGCGCATTGCGCAATCCAACATGCAGTTGTTCTTGGAAGAAAACCCGAACCTGCACCCACCTGGACTTAGCAATACTGCCGAGTTCGACATCTCTGTTACCAAGCCCCGTTAAGGAGAAAGCACTATGAGCAACGTAGCTCTATTTTCTGGTTCCAATGTTCCCGCCTTCGCCAAGAAGGCTCAACTGTCTAACCTCGCCAAGTCCCTCGCGGGTGGCGGTGGTAGTAGTGGCGGCAAGCGCATCTCGATCAAGGGCGGCGTGTTCCGCCTGATCGTGGACGGCAAGGAAGTGGCTGCCATCGACGAGCGCCACCTGGATGTGGTGGTTGTCAACGCTGCGCCCAAGATCGGTCGTACCTTCTACCTGAAGTCGTACAACCCCGAGAACCCGGCAGGCCCGGACTGCTGGTCGGCTGACGGTGAGCACCCCGATGCCTCCGCAGTCAACCCGCAGTCTGACCGCTGCGCCACCTGTGATCAGAACATCAAAGGTTCTGGGGCGGGTGAATCTCGTGCCTGCCGCTTCAGCCAGCGTCTGGCTGTGGTCTTAGCCAACGACATCGAAGGCAACGTGATGCAGCTTCAACTGCCCGCCACGTCCATCTTCGGTCGTGAGGATGGCGACAAGCGTCCGTTGCAAGCGTACGCTCGCTATCTGGCTGCCCAGAACGTATCGCCTGAGATGCTGGTCACGCGCATGCAGTTCGACACCAAGTCCGAAGCGCCCAAGCTGTTCTTCAAGCCCGCGCGCTGGGTGACGGATGACGAGTTCGAGGCTATCACCCGCCAGGGTCAGACCGAGGATGCCAAGCGCGCCATCACCATGACTGTGGCTAAGATAGATAAGGTGGCTGAAGCCGCACCCCTGGCGCTCGAAGGGGCCAAGCCCAAGGCGGTCAAGCCCAAGGTCGAGGCACCGGTGGAGGAGGAAGAGAACGCACTGCCCACCAAGCGCAAGAGCAAGTCGGATGAACCCGCCGCTGCTGGCAAGTCGGATTTAGCTAAGCTGGCGGCTGAGTGGGACGACGAAGGTTAAATCAACTTGGGGGCTTCGGCCCCTCTTTAACATGCCATATTCAGTCAAAACTGTCAGCACCGTCAAGGCTGCACCCAAAACGCTCGGGAACCAACTCGGGCGCTGGGCTGTGCACCTGGATTTCTCAGTAGCTCGGATCGCCCAGCTTACGGGCGCTTCGCGTCAGACTGTATACAACTGGATCACCGGAAAGCATACGGTCATTGGTCCGTACCAACCCCGGGTTGAAAAGCTGCTGCAGATTCTGATGAAATCAACCGACAACGAACACGCATGGAGCAAAGCATGTCAGGAATTCAACACTCGTCCCTGAGCGACGAAGAGTTTGAGCGCGTCGTTTATATGGCGATGGGTGCAGCCGGATCGCTGCCCTCTGAGATAGTTAAGGAACTGGCCCAGCGCAACGCCCAGGATGGGCGCGATTGGGAGAAGGTCAAAGATCAGAGCAACCCCAAGCAACTGCCACTGCTCTTCAACGAATAACTCGGGACGTTCATGGACCCGCTAGATTTCTTAGCGGCGGTTTTGCCGTCCCCGGGTCACGGGTACTACTGCACGGCAGAACTCTCCTCACCGAAGAAACAGCACGTCTTCACCGAAGACTTGGCTGAGATACCCACACACGCTCAAAGCTGGCTTGAGGGGCAGCAAGACGTGTACTTCGCTTTGGCAACCTTTGCCAACAGTGGCAAACGCACGGCGGACAACGCCGAGTACATCAAGTCCTTGTTCATCGACATGGACGGGTATGAAAGCCGTGAGGCTGCCCAGACGGCGCTGGATGCGTTCCTTGCCGATACTGGGCTGGACGCCTATGGCAAGCCGTGGATCGTCGCTTCTGGAGGCGGCCTGCACTGCTACTGGCCGTTCGACAAGCCGCTAACGGTGGCGCAGTGGAAGCCTATCGCGGAGGCGTTCAAGCGCCTGTGCAAGCAACGCTCACTGGCCATCGACAACACGGTCACGGCGGACGCCGCCCGGGTGCTGCGCGTACCGGGCACCAAGAATTTCAAGAAGAAGTACGGCGAGCCTAGACCGGTGGAGGTGCTGAGCGAGGGCGCCGCTTCGCTGGACGCCAATGAGTTCTTTGAGGCCCTGTGCAAGCTCTTGGGCAGCGCCGCTCCTGCGCCTGCGCCTGCGCCTGCACCGACCGAGTCGCTGCTAGAACTCCCAGGCAAGCGCCCAGTAACCGCCTCCAAGACGGGCGTGCAGATGCTGGCTAACAGCGTCGTGAAGTTCGGCAAGATCATGAAGCGCACCAGTAGCGGGGACGGGTGCGCGCAGTTGGCTCACTTTGTGGAGCATGCTGCCGAGGACGGCATGGAGCCGCTGTGGCGGGGCTGGCTGAGCCAGACCAAGTACTGCGCCGATGGCGAGAGAGCCGCCATCATGCTCAGCGAACTGCACCCCTACGATGAAGAACGCATGCGCGAGAAGCTGCGCGACATCAAAGGTCCCTATCCCTGCATCAAGTTTGACAGCGAGAATCCGGGCGTGTGCTCGGGCTGCAAGCACTTCGGCAAGATCACCAACCCCCTAGCTCTAGGCCGGGAATTGGCGGCGGATAACACTGAGAAAGAGATTGAGATCACTCCGGTTGACCCGGAAGACCCAGACGCACCGACCATCAAAGTGGTGCGCCCCACGCCCCCCCGAGGCTACGCCTACGGCGTCAATGGTGGCGTGTACGTAGAGAAGATTGTCGAGGACGCGGACGGCAACAAGCGCAAGCAGCAGGTCATGATCCTGCCTTACGACATGTTTGTGGTGGACATCCTGAACAAGGAGAACGAGCACACCGTCCATATGATCGCGCACCGTCCGGGCAAGCCCGCCGATGTCCTCTTCCCCCAGAAAGCGTCAGTCAGCAAGGACGAGTTGATCAAGGCCCTGGCCAGCCAGAACATCATGGCCTCCTATGGGTCAGGCAACGACAAGAATCTGTTCGAGTACGTGCGCGCCTGCGTCGAGGAGGCTAGTGTTAACAAGAAGACCGTCAAGATTCCGGGCCAGTACGGCTGGCAGGAAGACGGCACGTTTGTCTACAACGGCAAGGTCTACTTTCAAGACGGCACTACACGCACAGTACCCATGCCCGACCTACAGAATCTGACGCGCAACACACGCGCCACAGGCACGCTGGAGCAGTGGAGGCGCTTCCCACAAATGATGATCAAGCGTGAGCTTCATGATCTGCTGGCCATATCGTGCATCGCCTTCGGCGCGCCGCTGATGAAGTTAACCCAGATGCCCTGCCTGACGTTCCACGCAGGCTCCACGTTGTCTGGTACGGGTAAATCTTTAGCGTTGTCGTTGCTCAATTCGGTCTGGGGGCACCCGGTGCGGTATCGCACAGGCAAAAGCACCTCCCCTGTAACAATGCAACAACGCATTGGCAACCTCAATAGTCTACCGTTTACTTCGGACGAAATTACGCACAAGTCGCGCCACGACATGGAGTGGTTCCCGGGCATGGTGTTCGACTTGTCCGAGGGCCAGGGCAAGGAGAAGTCCGAGGTTCATCACAATCGGGAGCGCATTAATCTCGTCTCCTGGTACACCCTAGCACTGTTTACCTCCAACACCCACATGCAGGACTACATGGCTGGCGTGCGGGCGCATACCTCCCAGGGCGAGTTGCTGCGGATGCTGGAGTGGACGCCCGAAGAAAAGCTGAACTGGACGACTGAAGAAGAGCAGATCATCCGCATCTTGCAGGACAACTACGGGGTGGCGGGCGATGCGTTCGTACGGTGGTTGGTGCAGAACCAAGAAACCGCTGAGCGCGTGACTCGGGAGACGATCGCTATGATCAAGCGCGACTGGCAGATGACGGGTGACGAGCGGTTCTGGGCGGCTGGCTGCGGCGCAGTTATTGCCGGGGCGATCCTCGTGTCGTCCAAGTACGCAGGCATCATCGACCTACCAGTGGCCGAGATCATCAAGAGCTTGAAGAAGATGGTGGACAAGGCCCGCAAGGTGGTGCGCAACGGCGTGCGCTCAGCGGAGGATGTCCTGAACGCTTTTACCCGCGACAACTACGGCCAGTTCGTGGTGGTCAAGAAGAGCGACGGCAAGCTCTTGGCGGCCCTGGGCAGCGGCGAGATCATCGACCAGACCATCACCCGCAACAAGGTCATGGGGCGCGTGGAGCACGAGATCGAGGCGGCTGGGCACGTGGACTACTTTATTGAGGAGCAGGTCATACGCTCACACTGCGTGGCCATGTCGTTCGGCTACGACGACTTCAAGAAGCAGCTTGAGCAGACTGAGGGCTACACGGTGTCCTACATTCGCAAGGACATGATGGCCCGCACCAGAGGTCCGCAGATGCGCATCCGAGCCGTGTGTATCCGGCGCAAGGTCGAGCGTGAAGCTACCTTGGAAAACGCTTGAGCCAGGGCAGGGATTCTTCATCCCGGCCCTGGACCTCGAACCCGTGCGTGAAGCGGGGCTACTGGCCGCAGTCAGAGTGCGCGTGCTAGACGCGCAGGCCCTGTACTGCATTTACAACGGAATGGTCGGCGTGCTCTTTTTTAGGAAGGCTGCCGTGCGGCCACGCGTTCCGAAACATCCAGATACATCCGAGCAACCCGCTCCTTCTGGGCATCCAGAGCCTTGAGCCGCGCATCCTTCTGCTCAGTAGTCAGGTTCGGGCTCTTCTTGATCTGCCGCTCCAAGGCGGACAGATCGCCAAGCTGCTTGTAGACCCGCCCGCTGGTGGTCACCAGCGCCATTTCAGTGGCGTACTTCTGCGCCAAGGCACGCGCCTCAGCCCCACGTCCTTCCTTGAGCATGTTCTTGAACGTGGTGTCAATTTCCTTGACCTGCTTCATGCGGTCATATGCGGCGTCGCTGGTGCCACGGCCTTCAACAGGCTGGAAGAGGCCCCCAATAAACAGCGTCTTGCTGAGCTTGGTGGTGGGCTCCGGCACTTCTTCCTTGGGCAGCACGACGTTGACCAGGGGGTTGGTGAGTTGCGTGAGTGCGAGGCCCATGCCGCCCGTGTAGTTTCGGATCAGGTAGTCAATCTTGATGGGCGACAAGCCCAAATCGCCGGTCACAGACCCAATCAGGCGCGCCACGCTGGTAGTGGTGTCGCGGTAACGCTCAGAGCCAAGCAGCGCTTGCTCACGCACTGACTCAATATCGCCACTGTAGAACGACTTGCCCAGAATAACTTCGGTCAGTGGCTTGACCCCCTGGGGAAGCGTGACCGGTATGGTCTGGAATAGCAAACGCTGCATGCCCTTCATGGCCTGCGTAGCCTCAGTATCACCCTTGGTCGCGTGATACAGCGCCTCGGGCAGCGCCTTGAAGAGGTAACCCAACTCAAACGGGATCGGCACGCGCACCGGCTCCTCAAAGCCCGGGATGTACACAAACCAGTTGCTCAGCCGCTCTTCGGGCTTGGCTCGCTTGTAGGCGTCGTCGTCTTCCATCAGCAGGGCGTAGGCCATCGTGCCAATGCTCAGCATCAAGCCGCGCGTCCACAGTTTCTGCCGAATCTTCAGTTGCTCGCTGTACGGCATCTGCCCCGTGAACGCCCGATACAGTACGTCCAAGCCTTGCACCTGAGCGTTGAAGAAGGGAATCATGACGGACAACGCCTGGATGCTGGGCGACAAGCCTCGACGGCTAAAGTTCATCGACTCCAGCGTACGCAGCGCAGCTTGCTGCTCCGTCAGGCCTTTGGCCAGCGAGTCGTTGTAGACCGTTGCCCGCGTAGCAGCATCAGCCTGCATGGCGAATTGGTCAAACCGCGCCATCCACGTGTCCCAACCAGACTTTCCTTTGGTCACATTTCGCAGGAACATCTCCATATCACGCTGATCGCCCGTGAACACTTGGCTGCTGATCGCACCCATCGACATGAGGCTGCGCTCGGCTTCGCTGCGCCCAGCCATGATCTTGCCCAGTTCCCGGAACGCACCCAGCACCGGCGTGGTGTCGGAGCCGGTAGTCAGCCAAGCGTTGAGCGGATCGCGGACAACTTGGCGAAGCGCGTAGACCGGCGCGCGCGTTACAAACTTGCGCAGCACATCGGCGGGGTAGCCCAGCGCGGTTACCAGTGCAGGCATCGTTGTCTTGATACCCTCCAGCCCCTTGACGACCAAGTCTGCGGGGATGTAGTCCTTGTCTCCGGGCTTACCAAACACACCATCAATCACGGCAAAGTGATCGTCGCCCTTGATCTTGAACCGCACAGTGTTGCGGCTATCAGGCCCCTGTCCTTTGCCGATGCGCGAGACGATGCCCATCTTCTGCAACGGGAAGACCGTATCCTTGATGGCTTGGTTGCGCAAAGCCATGCGCGTCAGGATGAATGTGTTCTGAATGGCGCTCGTAAAGATCGGCATGATCTGCTGATTACCGCCGATAAGCGCCTTGAGTTCAGGCTGGGTCTTGATGTCACCCACGCTGATTGGACGCCGCTCCTTATCCACAAACAACTGTACCGAGTCACCCACCAAGCGGTAGTACGGGATGAAGGGCTTGCTCTTGAGTTCGGCAGCTTTGGCCGCAGTCATCTCGCCGGTCTGCACCAGCAAGTCAATCATGCCGTTGTTGTACTTCTGGTACTCGGCGTTGGCCTTCTCAAACGCAGCTTTGGCCTGGGGGTTGGCGCGCAAGTAGGTGAGCACGTCTTCGTACTCTTTCTTGGCCCGCGCGGGGTCATTAAAATGCAGCTTTTCCCAACCCACAACTTGCGCTCGCAGACCGGCCACATAGGCAGTCAGCATCGCCTCGGCTTGCGTGTCGTTCTTGATGTCTGCTTTCCCCAGCGCCTCGGCCACCCCGAGCATGGTGGGGCCGGGTGAAGACTTGTAGATATACGCGCCTTTGGGGCCCTTGGGGTCAGGGATGCGCTGCACCGGGCCGTTGGTCAGGAATTGACCGGCAAACTGACTGATCTGCTTACCAAAACGCAACGCGTACTCAGCGTTAGCTGCGTCAATTGAGCCGACGATGCCTTTCTCGCTACCAGTCTTGAGCGCCTTAGAAACAGCGGCGTATTCATCAACGTACTGCACGCGCCCACCCAAGCCCAGGAAGTTACCAAACAGTGTGTCGCGCAGCGACGGCTTCTCCGCCACAAACGAGCGAGCAATGTCTACATCCTGACGGCGCTGCCTAAACGCAATCTGCCCATCGGCACTCTTGTACACACCGATCTTCTTGTCCGCAAACGCTTTGCGCGACTGCCGCAACATGTAGAAGATGTCAGACGTGCTGAGCTTGGCCGTCTCCATCATGCCCATGCGCTTGAGCCCAGCGCGCACCATGCCTACCAGTTCTTTGATCCAGCGTCCGGCCTTGTTGCGGAATGCTTCAGTGACGCGGGCTTCTTCAGTGTGAGCGATGATCTCGCGCAGCACCTGTAGCTTCTGAACACTCTCAGATTTGCCCATGTCAGCCAGCGTGTTGGCCACACCGACGACTTCATTGAACAGGTCTTTGCCGCCGATCTCTTCAGCCAACTTGCCCAGGTCGTTTGTATCGGCATACGTCTGGAGTTGCTTGAGACCGATGAGCGTGTCGATCCCATAGTGGCCGACCAACTCGTGAGCGATCGTGGCTTCCAGGTCTTTCAGGTTGGCGTGGTTCTCACCAATCACCAGCACCGTGCCGTCGCTGAACACAGCGCCCTGCACATCGGCGGGATCGGCATTCTCCTTGGCCATTTGATTGAGCAAGCGTACGGGCACATCGCGCACCGTGGGTGCGTAGATAAACTTGACATTAGAAGGAAGCTCCTTCTTCACATTCACTATTAACTCTTCTGCCTGTTTGGCGTCAACCGTTGCGCCGCTCGTGTCCTCACGCTTGCGATACGCAGTACTCACGTCGTCATCAAAGTCTTTGGTTGACTTCTCGCCAAATCGACCAAAGCGTTCCTGCTCGCGCTTAAATTCTTCAGTCGTCTCGACCCTGCTCTCAGGCGACGCAGTGCGCAGCCGACGAGGAGCACTCGTAACCTTGCGTGTAGCCTGCGGTGTGCGCTTTGTCGGTACAGTCTGCTTGCTGAACTTGGTTTCTTTCAGCGCACCCTGCATAACCTCGATCTGTTCCTTTAGCACGGCTTTGTACTCGGGCGTAGACTTGCCCAGTTGCAACGCTTTTGCCTCAAGCTCTTTGGCGCTGTTCTTGTTAAACTCAACTGTCTTAGGGTCGCCCGGACCATAACGCTGCGTAAGTGCACGGGCTCTTTTGGAGACGTTCTCCTCCATTGCCGTGTATTGCGGGTCGGCTTGCCCAAGCCCAAGCGCCAGCTTGCGCATCTCCGGTGAGGCTTCGGCTTCTTTGCGAACGTCGCCTCGCTTAATGCGGGCGGCGGTTTGAGCGGAGCGAGATAACGGCTGCGGCCCACGAGACCGGGCTTCTAGTTCTGCGGCTTTAGCAGCGCGCTCTGCTGCCGGTGCCTTGACGGCCTTGCGCTCGTAGAGGCTGCTGTACAGCCCGTCAATCTGCTTTTTTATAGGCGCAACAACGGTGTTATTGAGCATGTTGAAGCGCGTAGCAATACCTTGCAAGCGTTTGGTTGCAGCCCCACGTTCTTGGCCCGTCATCGGACGCTGTTCTGGCGCAGCCTCAGCCTTACCCAGCGTGGCGTTCAACTGCGCCACCTTGTCTTTCATGGTGGGCCTGTAGGCGATGCCTGTCTCCAGTGCGTTGGAGATCATGGCATGCTCAGCGGCGAGGTCTTCAAGCTCTTGCAGCACAGACCGCTTGGCATTCTTCTGCCGCTGTTCAACCTTATTGCGCAGCGTCTCGATCTGCGCCATCACGCTGTCGTACTGTTCAGGCGTGGCGGTGCGAGTAACTTTCTCGCCACCAAGTCCCAAGCGCTCGTCCATTGCTTTAGCAAACCGCTCGCGGTCTGTCGCTGCTTGCTCACGTGTCTTGTTGGCTTCGTCTTGCTTGCGACGTTCGATGTTTTGCAGCGCTTTCTGAATGGCCACAGGATCGTTATTTTGAATACCTGTGCGCAGCACGTTGACGCTGCTGAACAGGTCAAGTGTCTTGTCCGTGATGGGGATAACGTCCTGCAACTCTTGCTGAAGCTCCGCGATGCGGCGAGGAGAACGTCCCTCTTCTGTAGCAACCTTCAGAACTTGCACGCGCTTGTCGGCTTCAGTAGGCTCGGTGATTGCCGGTGCAGCCTCTGCGGCGGGCTGCGCAAAAGACAACGCCTCTCCCGGCTTGGTTGCTAACGTCTCGATTGGCTTGCCGGTTTCGGCGGTCTTAAAGATAAGCGGCGTCTGTCCTTCGGGCTGCGCAGGCATCTCGGCAAAAAGCTCACGGGTCTGGCCGCGCTGCTCCATGCCAGCTTGCTTGTCTTGCAGCGACTGCATGCGTTTGGCTGCGTCTGCGGTAAATGCGGCAAGGCTATCTTGCGCCTGCTTGAGGTCCGCTGCAATCTTGCGGGCCTTGTCGTAGTCCTGAGCGTCAATCGCTTCGGGATATGCTTTCTTCAGGCTGTCGATCTTGGTGTTGAGTTCCGTGACCTTGGCCGCGACGTTCTGCTCAAACTCAACCGTGGGGATGGCCACGCCACCCTTTTCCTCAATCAACGCGGCGCGCGCATCGAGCCGACGCTGGAGTTGCTGGCGCTGGGCATCAAGCGTATCAAAGGCATCGGGCTGCTCACGCATCTGCGTGGTCAACGCCCCCATCTGTTTGCGCAGATCATCCTGCTCAATCATCAGTCGTTGGACATCGGGCGAGACTTTCTCCCCTTCCGGCGCAGACGGTGCCGCAGGCGTTTCTAGCGGCGGCAGCGCAGCAATCCGATCCTTGCGCTTGTTGTACTCCTGCTGGATCGGGAGAAACTGCTCCTGCACAAATAGATCACGCGCCTGCTTGGCCTCCTGATACGTCCGTCGCTCCTCGGGTGTGGCACCCTTCTTGGGCTTAATCACGGCGGCGTCAAGCTCAGTCTTCTGCGCCAGCAACTGCTGATACTGCGCGTCGAGCGCCCGTAGCGCATCCGGGCGGTTCTTGGCAACCTCTTCTTGTTCAGCCAACCGCGCAGCTTCTTCTTGCGCACGTTGCTGTTCTTCAGCAGCCATGCGGCCACGGGCACGACGACCAAGCGTCATGTCCAGCAGGCCCTGGGCCAACGCGCCCACAGCACCGCCATAGGCTGCGCTCTCACCAACCTTCTCAATGATCTCCTGCTCGGGCTTGTACAGGTCCTGAGCAATCATGTTCTGTGCGGCCTGGGCGGCAGCTTCTTGAGCTGCCTCTTCACCACCGGACACAAGCGCGCGTTTGATGCTTGCAACTGCACCGGCCTTAGCGGGAGATGCAATCCGGTTGAGAATCCGGGCCGGGGCAAACATTTCGGAAATCCCGACCACTGCACCCCGTGCCGTCGCCTCGCCCCGCTGCTCCATGCCGCCTTCTTGCTCGGCCCGTGTCCGGGCTTCGCCTGCGCCAGCACCGGAACCCAGCGCGGCCATACCAACGCGGCCTGCAATACCGAATGGGCCTAAGCCAATAAACGGAATGATGGAGCCTGCGGCCTCACCAAACTTGCGGCTTACGGTCTCTTCGTAGCCTGCCTTGGGGGCAAACGGACGCTTGAGCGCCTCAGCCGCACCGGCAATCTTCTCGCGTGCGGCAGTCTCTACCTCTTCTGGCAACAGCGCGGACGCACCGACTGCGGCCTGCTCAACCAACCCAATGGCGCCAGGGACGAGGCCCTTTACAAACTCGCGGGCTTGCCCACCCACCGTAGTAGCTGGGGGCGCGGGCTTGGGTTCCTCAAATATCTCGGGATACTTCTGTCGGGCTAGTTCCATTGCCTCCGCATATGACATGCGGTCGGGCACTTTCATTGACGAGCCATCCGGCAGCGGCAGGTACTTAGCCATACGTATCCCAGCAGTGAGGACCCAGTTTAAATGCGCAAACGCCCCAGCGGGTCAGACTGGGGCGCTGTGTTTTCTATTCTGTCACAGTCAATCAGGCGTGTCAGTATCCTTTTCCTCGTACGGATCACGTACGGGGCCTGTCGGAGCGCCTAAGAATAGCGTAGAGGACAGGAAAGGATTCTGCGAAACCGCCGCTTTCATGGCGTCATCGAAAATCTTCTGTTTCTTGGCGGCATCAGTTGCAGTGATGTAGTCCGTATTTGTTTTAAGCGAGTCTATGACCGTTTTCTGTAACTTGCCGTACTCGACCATCATCTTTTCACGCTCACGTTGCGGTACGTTAATCGCGGCGATCCGCGCGCTCACAAGTTTCGCGTTCGTAGCCGCGTTCTGTAGCATAACCGCCAAGCTGCCTTGCTGATACTCGCCGGTTTGCTTGATCTGCTGAGCTTGCTGCGCCGATGAAACGGCAGCCTGCTCTTGTTGCTGAGCTTGATTAAACAGCGAAATTGCATCGCGGCGGTTGCCTGCCTCTTCCTGGCGCTGAGCAAGACGCATGTTGATTTCAGCTTGACGCAAAGAGCGAGCAGCCTGATCGTCGTAGCGTTGGGCTTCCTGGTAAACGTTCAACCCCTCGATGCCGCCCTTGCCGATATTGGCTGCTGCGTAAGGGGATGTGCCGCTCATCATGGCTAGACCAGCGCGCAGCAAAGCTTCAGCCCCACGCTTGCCCTTGCGCTCTTCCAACTCTTTGCGCTCGGGCTCGTACAAGGCTTTTAGTTCATTAAATGCTCTCTGGGTAGCCTCATCCGGGGCCTTGGACAAAGCGGCGATGCCAGAAGCGGTGGCTGCTGCCAAGGGAGCGGTGTAGGTCGGGATAGGCGCAGCAGGGGCTGCGGGAGCTACAGGCGCAGCAGCAACGGGTGCTGCGGGAGGACGCGGGGGAGGAACCTGTCGCTCTTCTGCCGGTGCAGGCGGTGCAGGCGGTGCAGCCCGGGGAATGCCAGTAGGAGCGTTGGGCACGTCCAGCGCCGCGCGGCGAGGATCGCGATAAGCCGCCTCGATCGCAGACATGTCGCGCCCTTGCTGGCGGCTCATAACTTCTGCTTGCGTCGGGTACATCAACTTGCGCAGTTTGCTGTCGCCCGAACCAACAGCCTTCAAGAAACGGGCGAACAGGCGGTTCTCAGCTTCTGCTGCGGCTTCCAACTCACGCTCACGCTCGCGGCGGGCCTTGCGTTGCGCAACGGTCTCTTCCGTATCCAAGCTTGGCGGCAACTGAGTTGAATAGAACTGATCTGCAGGGTTAGGTAAACGAACCAAGCTGCTGATGTCCCCAGCATACCTCGCCACACCACCCTCAGCCATGCGCACCACCGGCTCGCTGCGCTGAGCAAAGTCCAGCATACCCGGAGACATCACCACAGCACCGCCATCGTCATACCCGGCGATGCCGCCATCAGCCATACCCTGCATGTTGGGCGCTTGAAGCGCGGCAATGCCCGGTGCTGGCGCAGCTTGGGGCTGCTCGCCCATAGCCATGAGGGCTTGGTCTTTTACCGTAGGCTGGGGCTGCGCGGCTTGGGCCTGAGCGGCCTGACGCAACTTCTTGCGCGCCATGTCCTCGGAGA
>Ga0194118_10003215_pt1 | contig 19327 bp, 17 predicted proteins | sample TA2MahsurfametaG_2_FD_148662 | JGI IMG/M metagenome (GOLD analysis project Ga0194118, IMG submission 148662) | Freshwater microbial communities from Lake Tanganyika, Tanzania - TA2015013 Mahale N5 surface | ecosystem: Environmental > Aquatic > Freshwater > Lake | place: Tanzania: Lake...
AGTTTTAGTTTTAGGCGTATACTTAGATTTTTGAATATGTTTTTTTTGTTTATCTTTAGATTTTCTTTTTGGTTTCATTTGTTTCTTAATATTTAAAGCATCTCTAACTTGTGTATTATTTGCTTGGTCATCAAGAGGTCTATAACGTAAAAACCATTCTTGATATTCTTTACTATTCTTATTGTCTTTTAACTCAACATATTTTTGTGCTTTTTCAGCACGCATTTCTTCTATTGTTTGTTGATGTCCCATACAATTTAAACTAAAACGTTTTAGCAAAGCGTGTTGTGTTAAACGATTTTTTTCTTGAACATCAAATAAAAAATTAGCCATACATAAAATACGATCTTTATCATAATACGATCTATTTGCATATAAAAATGCCAAATAAAAACTTAATATAGTATCTATTGTTGCTATTTTTACTTGATAATCATCTTGTTTAATGATATTGTAACTATGACAAGCAAGAGGTTCATATATAAAAGCAATTGTGTCATTTGATACTTTTATTTCATAATTTGGTGCAACAATTTCTCCAATTCCTGGACGACGAATAATCTTTACATCCGTAATTCCAATATCATAAAGTTTTTCTTGAATATATTTAGCTGTTTCAAGTGGTTTTTCAGATAAAACATCAAAGTCAGGAATTTTTTGTAGTTTTCTTCGTAATTCTTCAGGCATATATTGTGAGTACAATGATAATGCATAACCTCCAAAAAATATAACTCCTTGTTCAACTAATGCTTCTTTTACGATATCATAAATTATATTTGAGGCTTTGCTATCACTCATTTTTCGTTGAAAATCAATTTGCATACATTCTTTTCCTTTTAAAGGATAATTTTTATTTAAAAGTGATAAACGTTTTAATACTTTTTCCCAGCGAGATACATCACCTTGAGGACGAGATAATTCTAAATACATTCCCATACGTAATAAATTAGGAGGACTATACATTATTCCATCTTTTTTGATAGAATCTTTTTTAATAGCACCAAATAGTTCTTTTGGTATATAAGAAATATCAGCAACAGGAATAAAATCTACATAAACTTTATATGTACCGTGATGTTGACCTGATTTTGCTTCTACTTCTGTAAATCCTTCATTTACATATATATCTGATAATTTAATAGCATCATTAAGGGCATTTGGTGAATAAAAATCATAATCAGGAATTTCAACATCTTTATTGTAAAATTGATCTTCTTCAGGAAGAATATTGTTAATAGCTGTTCCACCATAGCATATAACATTATTTTTACGAGCAAAATTTTCAACTATTTGAATAATATGTTGTATAGCTGGTGAACTTATTTTTTTTTCACCTTGTATTTTTTCTGCTTTATCAACTGCTTGTCGTAAAATAGCTAATTCACATTCTTCAAAAGTTAATTCTTTGTCACATATTTTTGGTTTCATATACTATACTATATTATATAATAATAAAATATTATTATAATATAATAAACTACTATCTGTATGTCTAAAATAACAAAAAAATATTCTAATAAACTAACAAAAAATAAAAAGAATTCTATAAAAACTAGTAAAAAATCATTAAATAAAAATATTAATACTAATACAAATTTGTTAGTTGATTCTAATTCTTTTACACCCTTGAAGATTTAAAATGGTACCTTTTTTTCATACTTAATTAAATTAATATTTTTTTATGTCTCCAATTATATTAAAATTATTTATATTGATTATATCATAATTTTTACTTATGGAATTATAAACTAAATTTTCTTCCATAAATTCATTTTTAAAACTAACAAAATCTTTATTTTTTATTTTTTTATTCCAATTAACTTTTTTAAAATTTTTAATTCTACATTTGTCAGGTTCATATTCGCAACTATATATGGGTTCTAATATATATTCATAATAATTGTCTTCTATTTGTTTAATGTCAATAATTTTATAAATGTTTTCATAAAATAACCATCCACATAAACCAGTCCCACAACCATCAGTATATTCAATATATTTAATGTTTTTTTACACCTTTTTACATTTCAAATGCCGTTAAATAAATTGATTTAAAATAAAATTAAATTGAAAAAAAAAATGAATTAATTTTATTATTACATTTTATATTAATTATAACAAATCAAAACAAAATGGACAACCAAAATAATTATGAATTTGAAAAATATATTTGTACAAAGGAAACTTTGATGCAAACTATAGAAAATTATGGTGTTGCTATTATTCCTTGTGTATTAAATGAAGATGAATGTAATAATATGGTTAATAAAATTTGGGATTTCTTTGAGTATATAACGCAAAAATGGGAAATACCTATAAATCGAAACGATAAAAATTCTTGGCGTGAATTCTATAAATTATATCCATTACACTCCATGCTAATACAACACTGGGGTGTAGGAAATTCACAAGCGTGTTGGGATGTAAGACAAAACATAAAAATTGCTGAAATATTTGCGTATTTTTGGGAGTGTGATGTAAATGATTTATTAGTTTCATTTGATGGGTTAAGTTTTAATTTACCACCAGAGATAACAAAAAAAGGTTGGAATAGAGGTAATACGTGGTATCACACTGACCAATCATTTATGAGTGACGGATTTAAATGTATTCAAAGTTTTATTACTGGTTTAGATATTAATGATTATGATGCCACACTATCATTTATGGAAGGAAGCAATAAATACCACACCGAGTTTAAAGAAATATATAACATTACGGATAAAACTGATTGGTATAAATTGTCGAAAGAACAAGAAATCTTTTATAATGATAAAGGTTGTAGTAAAAAAAATATTAAATGTCCAAAAGGTTCTCTCGTATTTTGGGATAGTAGAACTATACACTGTGGCATTGAAGCAGATAAAAGACGAATAATTCCAAATATTAGAGCAGTTATATATTTGTGTTATATGCCTCGTTCTTTATGTAATCAATCAAACTTGAAAAAAAAACAAAAAGCATTTAATGAAAATCGCACAACAAATCATTATCCTTGTAAAATAAAATTATTTTCAAAACATCCACGTACATATGGTGGAATAATTCAAGAAATAACACCGATTGAAAATCCAATTGTAAATGAATTAGGGAAAAAACTTTCTGGGTTTTAATATAAAATCTGCATTTGAAATGTAAAAAGGTGTAATAATTCCATTCTTAACATTTCTATATTTGTTTTATCTGGTGATATCATATAATAACTTCCAGTACCTTGTGTATACATTGTTTCTATGTCAATATAATATTTATCCATATTTATTATTTAGTAGTATTTCTTTATATTTATTTTTTACTCTTTTATATATAAAACCAATAGAAACTTTACTTTTTTTTTTCAACTTGTTTATTATATTAAAGGTGCCATTTTAAATCTTCAAGGGTGTAAAACATATGATATACAACAATTAGAAAAATGGAAGACTTTATTAAATAAAGAAGAATTAAATAAATCTCAAAAAAATAGTAAACTAACAAATATAAATAACAAAAGAATATATAAAAAAAATAAAAAATCATTAAAAAGATATAAAAGTAAAAATAAAAAAACTCAGAAAAGATATAAAAATAGATTTTTTAATTTATTCTAATGAAAAGAATGATATTCCACCCTGTAATTAGATTTGAAAATTATAATAATCTGATTTTACTGTTCTGGTAGCATATGATACACTAGGATCTTGATTTGGTGGAGCTGGAACAGTAACAGGGACATATCTTAAATTTTCAGGTTTTAATACAAAAGCATGACCATTTTGATCAAAAAATATATCATTTTCTTCAATATTTATATCAATTTTTTGATAACGCATTGCAAGTAATTGACAACCAGTTTCTCTCAATACTATACTACTTGGATTTTCTGGATTAGAGCCTTTGTCTGGCATAGCAATAGTCATTCCTAATTTATTTGATTCAATTAATTCATTAATATCAGGAGCATATTTAATATCATAATAATGCAATGCACGCATAAATACAGAATTACTTGTCATATTAACATATTCATAAAATTCTTGTGATTCTAAAAATGAATTATTACTACGATCAATAATAATAACTACTTTACCCATTAGATCAGATAATTTTACATTACCTAAATTTTTACCTTGATATTCATAGCTATATTCTTTTCCAAGTAGTATATTACTATAACTTTCTAATAATTTAGCAAATGTTTTATACATATCTTGATTTGTACTTTTTATACGTAAATGAATTATAATAGGATCTTGAAAATTAGGAGCTGTTGATGAACTAAAAGCATAATCACGAATAATTGGCATTATTTCAGAAAAAGGAATATAATTAAAAGTTTCTTTAACATAATAACTATCAGATGTAGATGTAGCAACAACAGGTTGATTATCTATTGAAAATATTTCGAAATCAAGACCTCTTACTCCTTGTTTTAATAAATTTTTTAAAATACAAGTATCAACATAATCATTTTTATAATTTCCACCACTACAAGCATTATAAGCAGTTTTTATGTAGTAATCTTTAAATGTATATTGATAGTCTGATAAGCTTGGATTAATAGAACTTATTTTACCATTAATAGTTCCATAAATATTAGTCATAATATTACATTCTTTTTTTTTAAGACCACGATAATAAAAGTAATATATAAAACTAATTATTATAATAACTAGAGTAACAATTGTTAAAATAAGTACTATATATGATTCTTTTAAAGAAGATAATGTAGTATTTATACTAGTTTGAATATCTGTCATATCTATATTATATAAATAAAAATAAAATATAAATAAAAATCTTTTGTTAAATACTATATTAAAAAATGATAATAAAAATATAATACAATTATATATTATATTATTAAATAATGCCAGGAGGATTAATGAATTTAGTATCACAAGGACAACAAAATATTGTTCTAAATGGTAATCCATCAAAATCTTTTTTTAAATGTGCATATAGACAATACACTAATTTTGGATTACAAAAATTTCGTGTAGATTTTGAAGGTTCAAAGACTCTTAGACTCTCTGAAGAATCTTCTTTTACATTTAAGATTCCACGTTATGCTGATTTATTAATGGATTGTTATTTATCTATTGCTTTACCAAATATTTGGAGTCCAATTTTACCACCACAACAAGTTACAACAGAAACAACAGCACAAGGACTTGGTAATATTGAACAATGGGCTCCATATGAATTTAAATGGATTGAAAATATTGGTGCCAAAATGATAAAAAAAATAAGTATTACTTGTGGTAATTATACTCTACAAGAATATTCTGGAGATTATTTACTTGCATCAGTACAAAGAGATTTTAATGATACAAAAAAAGATTTATTTTTTCGAATGATTGGTCAAGTTTCTGAATTAGTTGATCCTGCTAATGCAAATGGACGTATTAATTCATATCCTAATGCATATTATACTGGAACACTAGCGGGACCAGAACCATCTATAAAAGGTAGAATTTTATATATTCCTTTAAATACTTGGTTTGGATTAAAATCAGAAATGGCATTTCCTTTAACCTCTTTACAATATAATGAGCTTCATATAAATGTAACATTAAGACCTATTAATGAAATATTTACTATACGTGATGTTTTTGATGCAACAAATAATTATCCTTATATTGCACCTAATTTTAATTCTTGGTATATGCAGTTTTATAGATTTTTACAACCTCCACCTGATGTTTGTATTGATATTAATTCTTATTCAGATCAGCGAACTCTTTGGAATACAGATATACATTTAAATTGTACATATTGTTTTTTATCAAATGAAGAAGAACGATTATTTGCACTTCAAGAACAAAAATATTTGATGAAACAAGTTCATGAACAACTTTTTACAAATGTTACAGGACCAAATAGAGTTGAGTTAGATTCACTTGGTATGGTTTCAAACTGGCTATTTTATTTTCAACGTAGTGATGCAAATTTACGTAATGAATGGTCAAATTATACAAATTGGCCTTATAGCTATGTACCAATAAATGTATTACAAGCGCCTACTAATGGATCTTATACAGTTTATAGATTAGATGCTGGTGGAAATTTAGTTCCTGTTCAAATAGGACCTGGTGTTAATCCAGATGGTACATTAACAGGTTTAGTTATTTCACCACCATACAATCCACAGAATGATAAATTAATTTTAATAGCAATGGGAATATTATTAGATGGTTCATATAGAGAAAATATTCAACCAGCAGGAGTATATGATTATATAGAAAAATATACTAGAACAACAGGAAATGCACCTTCAGGACTATATTGTTATAATTTTGGAATACATTCAAATAACTCAGATTTACAACCATCAGGAGCTATAAATATGAGTAGATTTACTCAAATAGAATTAGAATTTACAACAATTATACCTCCTCTAGATCCATTAGCACAAAGTTTAACTATTTGTGATCCGGAAACAGGTCAAATTATTGGTGTAAATAAACCAACATGGCGTATTTATGATTATAATTTTAATTTATATTTATTTGAAGAAAGAATAAATATTATTAATTTTATTGGTGGAAATGTTGGACTTATGTATGCTACATAAAAATATTTATTATTTTTATTATTTTTTATTTTTTATTATAGGAATAGGTTTACTAATAGTATATTGTAAAAACCAACTATCTTTTTCAGAATATAAAATATCATTATATTTATCATTTATATTAGAATTTTTATTATATTCATTAAGTAATAAGTCACGTATTTTATAATAAAAGTTTATATTATCTTGTATATTATTTTCATTTTCATTTTCATCTAATATAAATTCATCAATGTTAGTACAAGTAGAAGTATCAATATCGATACTGCCAATATGTTGAATGACACATTTCAAATGTGAAATCAAAAGAAGTATCTAAAGATGATACTGAATCTGATGCTGATATAGATTTATTCAAAATATTTTCAAAATGATTATTATTCATTATATAATATATAATATTATAATTTATTTATAAAAATTAATAAATTATGAAAAATTAAATAAAATATAATATATAAGATAAAAAATATATAAATTATGATAATTCGTCCTATAATTTATTATGATTTAGAACACGGATATTTAGATTTATTATCACAACTAACACATTTAGGAACAGGTGATTTTTTTTCAAGATTCAAAGAGATACAATTAAATCCAAATATTACTATTTTAGTAGCTTATGATAATACAATTAATAAGGTTATTGGTGCTGGAACAGTATGGATTGAACCTAAATTAATTCATAGTTGTTCTAATGTTGCACATATAGAAGATGTTGTAATTGATATAAATTATCGCTCTCAAAATATTGGAAAAAAAATTATTGAAAGTCTAATAAATATAGCAAAGGTAAGCAATTGTTATAAAGTTATATTAGATTGTTCTGAAAAAAATATTAGCTTTTATGAAAAATGTGGATTTAAAAATAATAATATTCAAATGTCATTATATTTACAATAATTTTTTATAAATTATTTATTTTTAGAATTATAAATCTGCATTAGAAGGAGTAGGACCAGTATTATAAAAAGTACCTGTAGATGAAATAGTCATAGGATATTTTGCTTCAATTTTCTTTTCAAATTTATTAAGCCTATATTTTGACATCATTTTTCTATCATAAATTTTTAATCCATCATTAAAACTTTTTTCCCACATATCAACACCTTGATATGGTCTTTTTAAACTAACATTTTTAGAACCAGGATAAACTTCTTCCATATCTAAATTTTGTTTATTAATTAATGAACTATATGTTAATCCTTGTTGTCCAATTTTTCCACTATCTTCAAATGCTTTTATATTTCTATCTGGTTGTCTTAAAAGAGGTTTTGAATTTGGAAGACATCCAGGACAATCAATATCTGATGTACATTGATTCCTTGTCATAAGACATTGTGATTTCGGTCCACAAAAGTTTTTGCATGTAATTGGATCATTTATAGATAAGTTTACTGTATGACTATATTCTGGACCATTAATTTTAGTGTAATCAATTAAAGCATCCTTTGGAAAAGGTATTATAGGCATATTCAAAGTATATTCAGTATTTATTTGTGTATTATTATCAAATGACTCTTTAATAGCTATATAATCATTTTTTAATAAATTTTTAAACCAAATTATTAATAAATAAAATAATACAAAACTAACAAAACTATATAATAATGTATATTTATAATTTAATTTCATATATTATAATAATATTTTAATAATATTAGATTATTAATTTATTTATATTATGATAATATATATAATATAATATGTCAACAACTGATACAAATACAAATTCAATTGATGAAAAAAAACAGGAAACTAATAGTAGTACTAATATTAATATAAAAAGCAATATAAAAAGTTTTATAACTAGTTATATAACTAGTATTATAGTAACTATTTTTATAGGAATATTTATACTAGGAACATTAGGATTATATACAACTAAAGTTGCCCAAGCAAATATTTTACCAGATAATCCATTATTGGCTCCTTATACTGATATAGGAAGAAATGTTAGTGAAACGCCTATTGATATAAATATTATAAATAATATAAATTGGTCAGGAAAAATTAATAAAACTATTTCACAAAAAGCAATATTTGAATCAAAAGAATATTTAGATACATTTAAGAGTTCTTTATTATGTACATTATTTAAATCATCAGATCCTAATAGTGGTTTTTTTTCTAATTTTACATTATTCTTATCAAAAATAATAACAAATATATATGCTAAAAATTTTGCCTTTATCAATTCTTTATTCTTATATTTAAGTTACTTACCTGAATCACTTATTATGATTTTATATGGAACACTTGGTATTATTTTTTGGATTTTATTGTATGGAATAAATGTTATTTTAAGTGTATTTTATCATATTGTTAATATTCCACAATTATTTAAACAACCTATAGATCAAGATAATATAAATAATACAAAATGGCAATCTGATTCAGATGTATCATTTTCTATTATAAAATTTTTACTATTTTGGTTTTTATGGTTACCATTAGGATTTATTTCAGTATTTATTATTCCAGTTTATACTACTTTTAGTGCTCTTTTAGCACCATTATATGCTAAATATAAAATAGTGGGTAATGAAAATAATAAAAGTATGTCTATAATAGATTTTATTGTAAATACACTATTTTATAAAAAATCATTATTTTTCATATTAGCTAGTGTTAGTTTAGCTTCTAATGCAAATACATATTTAGGTTCAACTTCTTTAATTGGAGTATTTATAGCAATAATAATAGGATATTATATTGGATTATATAGTACTCCTAATTATGAACAAGATATATCTAATTATTATTCCGAAAATTTAGCAAATAAAGATATTAAACAAGCAAAAGCTAGTATAAGTAAAGAAAAAGTTAAAATTTGTCATAAAATTAAAGAAATACAAAAACCTCTACAAGTAGATAATAATGAAGGACCAATAGAATATGAAGATGCATTAAATATTAAAGGTGGAAAAAATATATTTGGAGGGAAAAAAAATAGAAATTCAAGTTTATTGAATAATTATAAAAAATATAATATTAAATTTGTTTAAAAGCTTAAAAAGAAGTAATAAATATATTATATAGTTAAATTAATGTCTCAACAACAAGTTATTTCAAAAAAGAAACAACCATTTGTAAGTGTTTGTACTCCTACATTTAATAGAAGACCATTTATTCCATATTTAATTAAATGTTTTGAACAACAAACATATCCAAAAGAAAAAATGGAATGGATTATTGTTGATGATGGAACTGATTCTATTGAAGATCTAGTAAAACATATTCCTCAAGTAAAATATTTTAGAGAAAATAAGAAAATGAATTTGGGAAAAAAACGTAATTTTATGCATTCAAAATGTTCTGGTGAAATTATTATATATATGGATGATGATGATTATTATCCGCCTGAAAGAGTATCACACGCTGTTGAAAGCTTGGTAAAACATCCTGAATATCTAATAGCTGGTTCAAGTGAGATGCATATTTATTTTGATTCTCATAAAAAAATATATCAATTTGGTCCTTATTCTGAGAATCATTCAACAGCAGCAACATTTGCATTTCGTAAGAAACTTCTTAAAAAGACTAAATATGATGAAAGTGCTTTTATTGCTGAAGAAAAACAATTTTTAAAAAATTATACAATTCCTTTATTTCAATTAGATACAAAAAAAGTTATTCTAGTGTGCTCTCATATTCATAATTCTGTTAATAAAGAAGAACTTCTTAAAAATAAAGAGCAATCAAAAATAACTGATTCACATTTTAATCCTGAAGATTTTATTAAAGATAGAGAATTATTAGAGTTTTATACTGTTGGTGTTAATAAAATTTTAGAAAATTATGATATTGGAAAACCAGAAAAAAAACCTGGATTAATTAAAAAAATAGAAGAAAATAAAGTAAATAGAAGTAAAATGTTAGAAGATTTGAAAAAAGAAAACGAATTAGATTATCTTAAAATGTTTATTGTAAAGAATCTACAACAACAAAATAAATAAAAATATTTATTATTTAAATAATATAAAGATAATAAGAAAATTATTATATAATAATAAGTAATTATGTTTTATGAAGACTATCATTTTTATCCAACAAACTCAGATAATATTTTTGAAGATATAGAAGCGGTAATATCTTAATCCACAGACTGATTTGTTGTAAGAATTGATGCAGTTATTGGAATAGAGATGTTAATGGAGCAACAAATATTTATAAAATTGCTTATAATGTGATAAATAATAAAGAAAGACTAAATTATTTATCAAGAAGCAAAAATAACTCATCAGGTAGTTTAGACGAATTACCAAAACCAAAATTTACACGCTCTGGGAAGGGCAAATCTTATTGATTTTTAGTGAATTTTGTCCTATTTTAAATCTTTAAGGGTGTAAATCAAAAGATTAAAGAAAATTGGCATAATAAATTTTTATTAACAAATAAATAATAATATAGATTTGTATTATATTACCAATAATTATATAATAAATTGGTAATATAAATAATTATATACTATATTTCGTCACTCATATCTTCTACTAAAATATCTTCTGTTGCATCAGCATCCTCTTTAATATATTTATCAATATATCTATATATACGATTAATATCTAATTTAGTAATTTCATAATTTTCAAATAATTGTATCATTTCTTGTTCAGAATATTTATCTTTAATATATAAGAAAAAAACTAATAAATCTTTTTTATCCATACTTAATTCTTGACATAAATTTTGAATAAATACTAAATTATTGAATTCAGTTGAATATTTTGTTAATACTTTTGTAAAACGTATTTCAGTTGGGTTGTATTCTGATTTATTTGGAAATGTATTATTTAATATTTTATTATTATAAAATGTTTTTATTAATGAACTCATTTCATTAAATTGCCATATTTGTTTTTGAAATGTAATTCTATCAATATAATCAGATATACACATATTATTTAAAATAGTTGAATAAAATGGTATTGATTCTTGTTTATCATAATTATTAATAACATCTATAATATTTTCATGCCATAACAATCCAACAATTGTTCTATCTGTTTCATTCATAGTATTTAAATGCTTTTCAAATGGATAATTATTATTAATTATTTTTTTTGTAATTTGTTTAGTATCTTCATTAAATGATTTTATCATAAAAATATTTTTTATAAGATTATTATTTAATATAGTTTCATTATTCTTATATAAATTAAATAATGTAACAAATTTTCTTAAATCTCCCTGAATATAATTAATAATATCATTTATTAAATTTTTATCTAAATTTGGCATAACTATATCTAATAAATTAATAATTTGAGTTTGAGTAGGAATTTTTAGTTCAACTACGTGAGATACCTTTATTAAATCTTGTATTTTTTTATCGACATGATAATTTCCAATACAAATTATTGGAACTATTGTTTGTTCTTCTAATTTTTGTTTTTTTGTTTTTTTAGGACGAATAATTTTAATTAGAGAAGTTATACCTCCTTTATCTCCACTATTCATTCCATCAATTTCATCCATAATTATAGCAACTTTTCTTTTTGATTTATTAAACATACTCATAACATTTCTATCAGACATATTATTTTTTGTAATAGTTTCTATTATTGTTTTTGTTCTAATATCACCAGAATCATATTTAATAATATCATAATTTAAATCTTTTAATATATTTGTAACAAAAGTTGTTTTACCAGTTCCTGGTTCACCATAAATATAAATACTCTTTTTTATAAGTAAATTATTTTTATTTTCTTCAAAATGAATTAGTATATCTTTTATTTTTTTTTCTTCAATTTCTCTATTTAGAATTTTATTCATATTTATTTTTTCCATCTTATATATCTTATTGTTTTCTTTTTATGTTGATTTATTTTAAAACCCAATTCTTTAATTAAATTATTTAAAAATTTAACGCATTTTTCAGAATCATTATCAATACTATAATGTAATAAAAAATATAAATAATTTATATAGATACATCCTTTATAATAATAATTATACATTGATAACCATTTAACGCTTGATTCATAAAATAAACAATTAATCACAAAATCATTATCTTGACGTATCATTGTTCTAATATAATTTTCTGATTTAGATTTAATTGATTCTGTAAATAAATTATGATATTTAAAATAATATTCTTTATTTAAAAATACAAATATTAAAAGTGGAACATATTCTTTAATAATATCAATAATTTCTATAGGTAATTTATTAACATTTTCTAAAATAACTTTTTCTTTTAAATTATTTTTAATAGTTATTTGATTATATATATTTGTATACATATAATCAATATATAATATATTTTTATATAATTATTATAAATATTTAGATATAAAATTTAGTAATTTTATTGATTAGTACTTGTATCTTGATTACAAGGATTAGGAACTCCAGATGTTATTCCATCCCAAGTTATTTTACAAGCTTTTGCCCATTTATATTTAGCACATTCACCATTAGAAGAATTAAAAGGATTTACATTAAAATTCATTGAATTTGGATTACCTTTACTGGGTATATTACAAGTTCCTAAACGTTTAGCATTTAAACAAGCTTCACCACTACCTGATAAATCTAACCAATAATCTGGACAATCACCAATAATAGGCGGCCAAGTCTTTGAAGTACTTGATTTAGTTAATGAAACTCCTATCCAAACTAACAATAAAATTAAAATAATTAAGGCTATTACAGAAACTGTTTTTTGAAAATTCATTTTATATAATAAATGTATATATTTTTTTATATAAAATCATATAATTAAAAATATTTTTATAATAAATATAATTATTATATACTTATTATATAATGAATTATAATAAAAGTTCAAATGGAAGAATAGATATATTAAATAAAACACAACCACCTGATATTAGTAATTTATTTTCTATGTATGATAAAATACCTGCAAATCAATGTACAACATTTAGAGATGCTACTATTGGTCAATGGAATGAAACAGAATTATCTAAAGCATATTTTTCTGAAAATAATATTCAAATTCTTCAAAACGGAATAAGAGCTGGTGTATATTATAAATCTAATGGCCAATATACTATTGGTCCACAAGACTGTGAGGCTATTAAAATTATAATGCGAAGCATATTTCTATCATATGCCGTTAATTTATCCGAAAATATTTCAGGTCAAATAGAAGAACTAGATAAAAAAGTAATTGATTATTGTATTGAACATATATTTTCAGAAGCACAAGGATATATGAAATATATTCAAGATGTTAGTTCTCTTCCTATACCAATATCAACTCCAGTTATGTCTAGTCAAAGAGATAAAAATACATATAAAATGCCAAATTGGTTTTAAAATATATATTAAATATCATATGATATTTCTGTGTAGCTAACAACATTTCCATTATTTATTGTAGAAATTATATGTTTTGCTTTATTTTCTAAATTATAACAAACTTCTATAATAGAATAGGTTATATCATTTAATATAATTGTAAAAGTAAAATAAACTATACCATTTGTAATTATAGCATATTGTTTTAATATAGATGGAGAAAATCCAGATGTTTGAAGCATTATTGTATGATCTGAAAAATATGGTTGTAATTCATTAGGTGTAAAATTATTTATTGAATACTCATAAGGTGTATAATTTGCATTAAGAATATCAGATCTATCATATCCTTCATCGATAAGATCTTGTATTGTTGCTCCTTGATTTTTTCTTTGTGTAGTGGTTGGCTTATCTTTTAATAATCTAATTAATAAAAAATTATTATTAGATATAGGAGAAAAATTATATCCCCCTATTAATATTTTATCATCTGATTGAATTTTTAATGCATAACTATATGTATCATTAGTATCTATATTTGTTATAAAAATTCCATTTAAACCAAAATTTTTATCTAGTGTACCATTTGTGTTATATCTAACTAAAGCAATACTATAATATATCTCATTATATGTATAACCTGCTACAATAATTTTATCTAATTGTTGTATAACTACTGTTTTAGAAGTATCATTATTAGTATTATTTAAGTTAGTTATTACTATACCATTATTTCCAAATGTTGTATCTATTATACCATTTGATAAATATCTTATAACACAAATATCTGTATCATAATTATCATTTAGTGTTTCACCAGCTACTATTATTTTTCCATCACTTTGTAATGTTAATGAAAATAATGATTCAAAAATTGATATATTTGTTGTAATTTTACCATTTATACCAAAAGTAGTGTCTATTATTCCATTAGAATTTATACGTAATAAAGCCAAATCATACTGTGAATTAAATAATGTTATACCACACATTAAAATTTTATTATCATTTTGTATAGATAAATCATATGCTTTATTAACAGTTCCACTAAATAAAAATGTATTATAACCATTACCATTTGCAAAAGAAGTATCTATTGTACCATTTGTATTATATCTAATAATAAAAAAATATGTTCTTGAATAATTATTTGTAAATATTGTTCCACCAACTATTATTTTATTATCATTTTGAATATTAATTGAATAAGCTTGTATCTCACTTGATAAAATATTTGTTATAACCATACCATTAGTACCAAAAGTAGTATCTATTATTCCATTTTCATTATATTTTACAAGTGTAATATCTGTTAATGTTTTACCACATAATATTATTTTATCATCATTTAAAATTAATATATTATATAATATATTTTGTTTATTATTAATATCAGTAACAACTCTACCATTAGAATTTATACCAAAACTTGTATCAATAGTTCCATCTGTATTATATCTAATCATTAAAAAATTAGTATTATCATTAATTATTGTTGTTCCAGCTAAAATTATTTTTTGATTAGATTGAATACCTAATGCAACTGCTTGATCATTTGTATTATTAAAATCACTAATTACTATACCATTTAAACCAAATGATGCATCAAACATTGTATTCATTTTTTTCTATTATATATTAGTAATAATAAATAATATTAGAACAAAAAGTATATAGTTATTTAATTTTTATTTATAATTAAAATTAAAATATATATTTTAATTATCATTATCATTTAATACTTCTAAATCAAAATTTATATTATTGCTATTTTTAATATTTTTTTTAGATGTATTTTGTTTAACAATTATTTTATTTTTATTACTAGAATTTTGTTTTTTATTATTTTCTTCTTTATTTATTTCACCTAATAAAGCTATTTTTCTTTCATTACAAAATATAATATATTCTTTTTCTAAAAGTTCTAATTCATATAACCACATTTGCTGAATAGTTGTTTCTTTAATTCTTTCAATTTCTTCTTTTTTATCTTCATATTCTTTATTTAATTTTTTAACTTTTTCTTCTGATACACTATACATTGGCATTTTTAATAAATAATTATATTGTTGTTCATCACTTTCTATAATGCTATACTCTTTTTCAGATAACATATTAATAATTTCTGATTCCTTCTTTTTTCTTAAATCAATTGTACCTTCAAGTACTTCACTAATATATCTTGCTTTATTTGATAAAATCAATAATTCATTTTCTAAAGTTGAAATCATATGTTCTTTACGAATATCATAATAATCTAAACGAATATCATAATAATCATCAATAATATCTTCTACTTTATCATACTTTTGTAGTTTATCATTATAATCAAATAAATTCATATTAGTTGTTGAGCCTGTAGTATATAATTTTAATAATTTTTCTAATCCATTGCAACCATATTCTCCTTGTTGTGTCTCTAATTCACTAAGTTTGCCTTTTGAAAATTGTATATCAAAATCTACTGTAGTATCAGTAAAATTCTCATTAATCTGTTTAATAATTGGAGTAATTTTTTTTCCATCTTTATCCTTATCATTTTCTAAATCAGATAATAATTCTTTAAAATCTTCTGTCCAATAACCAACAGGCAACTCAGTTACTTTTATCTTATCTTCTCCAATAACTTGATATTTACCCTTAAATAAATATTTTTTTTCACCAACTTTTTGAATAGTTCCATTAAATCCTTCATAATATGGGACAAAATCTATTACTTCATTTGTTATTCCATTAAGTTTATTCTTTAAATAAGTAATAATATCTCTTGGATTATAACACATTATTTCAGTACTAAAACCTGTACCAATACCTTTTGTTCCATTAACTAAAATCATTGGAATAATAGGAACATAAAATTGTGGTTCAACAGGAGTTCCATCATCATTTAAATAATTTAAAATATTATCATCTTGTTGTGGAAATATATATCTTGCTATCTTTTCTAGTCTAGTAAATATATATCTTGGAGAAGAAGCATCTGAACCACCTTTAATTCTTGATCCAAATTGACCTGCAGGAACAAGCAAATTAATATTATTTGATCCTACAAAATTTTGAGCCATACCAACAATCGCTTTATTTAGACTTTCTTCTCCATGATGATAACAAGAATTTTGTGAAACATAACCACTTAATTGAGCTACTTTAATCTCAGAATTGAGTCTACTTTTAAATGAACAATATAATATTTTTCTAAGTGAAATTTTAAGACCATCCATAATATTAGGAATACTTCTATCACAATCATATTTAGAGAAATGAATAAATTCTTTGTTAATAAATTCTTCATATGGTATCATTGTTTTACTTGTATCTGCATAACTATTTCTATTATATATATTTTCTAACCAATATTTTCTATCATCTGCTCTCTTTTTATTAAATACCATATCAATTGCATCATCACTTAATTTACCAGTATGTTCAAATCCAACAAATTTTTTTTCTTGAAAATATTCTACAAATTCTGTTTTAGTAGATGTACCTAATCCTTTATAATATTTAACATTCCAACCCTTTGTATCATTATTTTCTTTCCAATGTTCATATTCACCTTCATTATAGAACTTTAATACTTGTTGTCCTTTCTTTGCTTTAAGTATCGGTGTATTCATAAATCCAATAAATCCAGGAATACGAGTTAATGATGACCATTCATTTTGAAATAAATTAATACATAATCCTTTAATATGTGATCCATCTAAATCTTGATCAGTCATAAATACTACTTTACTATAACGTAAATTCTTATGAACATCTTCAATAGTATTATATTCTTTTCCAGATTCAAGACCAAGAATTTTTTTAATTTCAGCTATTTCTTTATTTTCTGAAATTTTCTTAATGGTTTCACCTCTAACATTCATAACCTTACCTTTTAAAGGATAAACTCCAATAGTATCTCTATCTTTTTGTGATAATCCAGAAATAACACCTGTCTTAGCTGAATCTCCCTCACAAAAGATAATTGTACATAATTTTGATTTATCTGTTCCTGCAAAATTAGCATCTGTTAGCTTAGGAATACCTTTAACTGATTTTGATTTACTTCCATCAGTCTTTTTAGCAGCTTTATTTTCTTTTACTTCAGTAATTTGAAGTGCTGCATCCATTACACCCATTTTTGCAATTTTTTCAATAAACTTATCAGAAACATCACATTTAGAACCAAATTTGCTTATTGGTGTATTCATATAATCTTTTGTTTGACTATCAAATGCAGGATTTTCAATATCACAACGCAAGAATAATATTAACTGTTCTTTTATAGAGTTAGGATTAACTTTTATTTTCTTCTTATTCTCAATATAATCAGCTAATTTTCTAGTAATTTGGTTTAATATATATTCAACATGTTTACCACCTTTAGAAGTATATATTCCATTTACAAATGAAACTTGGATAAATTCATTTGTTGGGGTTAATGCAACAGCATATTCCCAACGTTCATTTGCTTCTTCATATACTCTTTGTGATTCAGTTTTGTCTCCAATATATAAGTCAATATATTGCTGAAAATTTTTTGTCTGAATAACTTGTGAATTATATTTTACTTTAATACTTTTATCGGTTACAGCTGAAATATCATATACTCTTTTTTTAAGTAATGCAACAATATCAGATGTTAAACCATTTAAACCAAGTCTTTTATAATCGGGTTTAAATATAACTTTTGTATATGGTTTTGTTTTACTTGCTTTAGTAATCTTTGGTTCACAAATAGTATCTAAATTATCTTTAAATTCTTGATAATATTTTAGACCTCTAATATGATCAACTGTTTCAACAGAACCAAATGTAGACCAAATAAGGACTAATTTAAATCCAAAACCATTTTTACCACCAACAATTTTTTTTTCATCTTTATTATAATTTGTAGATGTTCTTAGATGTCCAAAAATTAACTCAGGAACCCACGTTTTATATTCAGGATGTTGAACCACATCAATACCATTACCATCATTAATCATTATAATAGTTCCATCATCTTGAATAGAAATATCAATATACGTAACAGGAATAGAATTATCGATATTCTGATTAATTTTTGTTTGCATTCTAATAACATGATCTCTACAATTCACAATACCTTCATCAAATAATTTGAATAAACCGGGAATATAATTAATATTTTTCTCAATAATTTTATTATTTGTATCATTCATAATCCACATATCTGAATCAATATTCTCAACTGAACCAATATAGGTATCAGGATTATCAAGAATATGTTGTTTATCAGTTTTCTGTTGTACATCAAAATATAATTCTTCAGTATTGCTCATTGTAACGATAATATATTATATCTTATTCTATTTATATTTTTATTTTCAATTTTATTTTATTAACTAGTAGTAAATAATTATTATTTATTAACTTTATAATATATAATATAAAATATACAATATAATAAAATGGATCAAAATTATAAATTTAAATCTATTTCAAGTCAATATCTAAGACAAATTATGTATAAACAATATTTAA